>MDTC01086400.1_pt1 | contig 12026 bp, 11 predicted proteins | sample 811181 | NCBI WGS metagenome assembly MDTC01 (sample SAMN05326644, study PRJNA326480) | marine metagenome | isolation source: seawater | place: Pacific Ocean: North | collected 2011
ATACAAACATAATCATATTATAGCATTATTATCATTTGAAACAAACCCCAAGAAATTAAGTAGCTTGTAATGCGGTAAATATAGCCGAGCCACACGCTACAAAGTTAAGTTAGAATTTAAATTGAATAAAAGACACTTGGACCGATATGAATATCTTAAGCCTAACATCATTTGTCCTAGCCGGAGTTGTTTTCGGATACGCTGCGTTTACATCTACTGATAATCCAATGGCTTTTATTGACTTTCATGGAGCATTAATTGTTTTCGGAGGTTCAATTGCAGCGACGGCAATTTCTTTTCAGCTCGACCGCATATTCGTTATGCTTAAGGTATTCTGGTATCGAACGTTGAAGGGACAAAAACCAAATTATGTTAAGATAATCAAAAGCTTAATGAGATTAGCCGATGCGTATCGCAAAGGTGAAAACATGGACACACATGTAACCAAGCAAGATGACCACTTCATAAAAGAAGGCATGCAAATGCTTCTTGATGGAGTTATTGAAGTAAACGAAATACCGCGAGTTTTAAAAAAGAGGGTCATGACAACCCATAGTAGATATCAGGCTGACGCTGCCCGTTTCGTTTCAATGGGTAAATACCCCCCAGCAATGGGTCTACTGGGAGCTGTAATGGGAATGATCGCCCTCTTAAGCGGCCTAGGAAAGCCTGGCGCTGAGGCCGGCGTCGGACCAGCCATGTCGATCGCTCTAGTAGCAACACTATATGGTATAGCTTTGGCAAATTTAGTAGTTATTCCAATTGGAGAAAATCTGACCGAAACCTCAGGCGAAATCAAGAATAAAAACCTCATGATCGTTGAAGGGATAAAGCTAATAGCTGCGAAGACAAACCCAATTGTACTAGCAGAAGAACTCAACTCATTCCTTTTACCAAGCGAAAGAATCGATTGGAAAAACCTTGACTAACAAACTATCAATGACAGTACTTCGTCGAGTTTTTCCTTTTTAAATGGCTTTGTGATCCAAGCAGCAGCACCCTTTTCGGTTACTTTTTCAATCAAAGCATCAGTGCGCACCGATGTAATAATCACAACATCTGTATTTACATGAGAATCGAGCTTTTTCTTCTCATCTAATAACTGCAACCCATCCATCACAGGCATATTCACATCACATATAACCAAAGATATATCTTCATCTTTTGTCAGAATATCCAAGGCCTGTTTGCCATTTTCAGCCTCTTGAATATCAAACCTTTCCTGACCCAACATCTTCTTTATCATAGTACGCATAACCTTGTGGTCGTCTACGATCAGACACTTAGTCTTACTCATGAAGCTATCTCCTCATCCCTAAAAACCTGATCAATACAAACTTCTACACGACATATCCTTGACCCAAATCCCATAAAGCCTCCGCCTATACGGAAATTAATACAAGCAACGCCAGTCCTACCTGGATGAACAAAATAAGAACTATCGGAAAAAAATGATTTTGGTATACCGATTGATACTGGGTGCCCTATTCTGGTCAATCTATCCATTAGAATACCAGAAAACTGATTTGTTATCTCACCAGCGATATCCAAAATCTCTTCATCACTATATTGTACATCACCGTCTTCGCCCATCATAGATGTCGCAATATTTACTGCCGTTTCTTTATCCAAGCTCAGCAAGACCGTACCGTACCGTTCATCGCCATTTAAAGGTATGTAAGTACTCAGATATTTATCCACTTTTGGTGACTTCTTGATAAAATTATGGAATTTAGTTAAGCAGTTTTCACCCAAGTAAAAATCAAAAAATTCTGTCAAGCTTGCTTCTAAATTGCGCCAGAAATCTTCTGAATAATCCACGAGAGAAGAAAAGAGTGTACCATGACCCCGCATATTTCTAAGAATATTCTCAGCAGTAAAAGGCCTCGGCAGCATGGTTACCTCTTCATTCTTAAACAAAGACCTCAAGTCATGAGGCATAGGTAAAGGATATAAGATTTTAATCTTAGCATTCCCACAGCTCAGTTTAATGAGTGTTTTAATACTGACTACAGTTGCTTTATTATATGTTTCGAAATCGATCAGGATAAAATCATAGTTCATTGAAGTGACAAGCTTCTCAGCACTGACTGGACTAGCTGCAGTACAATGATAGCCATGAGCCTCATAAAATGACTTGAATGCGATTGCCGCAGCTTCATCATCATTGAGAATCATTAATCTAGTCTTATACTCCAAAATCCAATCCCCTAAGAAGCTCTCTCTGGTTCACTAATATCTTTGCCACTATCCACGCCATAGACAACCCCAAGATTATCTGCTTCTTTTTGAAAGAAACTCTCAACTAAAGAAGGATCTCTAGTTAGACGGATTCTAACCTGCTCAGCAAAATCAGAAAGCAGTAAAGATCTATTTTTTTCGCTAGCTTCTCTGCGAGATTCAGTACTCTCAACCAAATCAAGCTCATTTGTAATCATATCCTTCACCTTAGATCCGTCTCTATATTCGCCCAAGATAAGGTTTTTAACCTCAGAATCTAACAGGAATAGTATGCTTGCCCGCTCTTGCAAGGGCTGAGCATCAAGCACTTCTTTAAGAAGGTTTGCATTAACAAAATTCAAATTATCAACGAACATACGAATATTTAGAACTTCACGTTTCGTCAACCAGTCATCATGATCTAGCAGCTTCATGATATCCTTTTCAGTTGCATAACTGCAGGCTCTCACCATCCTTAGAATAAATCTTAACTGATTTTCTGAAATTGGCTCCAAATTCTCACTGAAAGTAGTAATCTTTTGTATCAGAATGGGCATATTTCTCAAGAAATCTCGCATCGGTCTATCCATAAACTCGGTAGCTTCTTTCAAAACAGCAAGCGGTGCATTAGCAGCTATAATATTTCCCCTTTCTACATTTAAGCCCATTATTATCAATGCCAGCTCTTCGCTACTTGCGCCCGCTACAACCGATAAGATAGCCCTATCATCAGCCTGAACCAGGCACTTTTTAAAATTATCAACTTCAACAGAGGCATCTTTGGACAAAGTGATCCTCGAGACCACGGCTGAGTATATTCTCAGTGCTACCTCGCAACCCGACTTGAAATTAGTCACTTCATTTGGAGCATCTTCAATATAATTCCTAAGTTTCATCAGAAGAGCGTGAGGCATTAAATCCATTGCAGGCCTTAGGTTCTCGTAACCGACAAAAACAATTAAATCCCTAAGACTGCTTATACCCCTTTGCTCATAAAAGAGATCCAAAATGAGATTAGCAGCAGTTTCAGGGTCAGCTGCTATAAGGTCGGACAGCTGATCTCGAATAGTCTTCATCTCAGCCGTTAACATATTTGCTGAAGCCATCGCCTCATCATCACTAATATCGGTCTGAGATTCTAATGCTGCAGCTTCAACAACAACAGGTGCGATGTCGTCCGGACCTTGCGCAGCATCTTCACTAGGTTTCATATCTCTTAAGCCTTGAGCTATTTCTGCGAAGCATTTGGCCATTAAGCGGCTAGAAAGAAATATAAATAAGCACAGTAACGTGCCCACTAAAATTAGCGGGATAGCTGGATTATTTGAGTCTAATAGTCGCGAAAACCAATCACCTAAGCCTGGTGTATTTGGTTGTGGCAATAACTTAATGGATATTGCCGAAGGATCAAATCCTTTTAATGTACCCAACCGCAACCTCGATACCACCTTCTTGCGAATCCTAGTAAAATTATCTTCACCAACTGAAAAAGGCACTTCAATATCTATTGCAATATCCCTAATGTAGTCCTTGAGATCATATTTAAATTTCTCTGGGACTAATGAAGGTAAACTGAGCTGCAAAGAAACAGGGCGATCGCCCGCATCTGCAGATGCGGTAATTGCGGAAATATCTGTAGCAGACATATCAATATTTAGGCTGCCAAACCTAGGAGCCTTGACTGCAGCTTTACCAGAAATATTTCCTTTCTTAGTCGTAGATGGCAACCTTCGATCACCCTGCATTTTAATCAGAAATTGCCGAGCCTCTTTTGCAAAAAGCGCATTTTTCTTGCTCACCCTTAGAATCTCTTTAGAGCGAAATCGGTCTCGATCGGCTTGAAAGGCCTTTCTATCTATCTCTAGTCTGGTTACGGCCGCAATGACCTTTTGCAACGACTCCGGGGCTATACTCTTGGACTCAAGTTGAACAATATCTAAAACATCTTTCTCTAAAGAGAAACGAAGAGCGTTCACCTCCATAGGAGGAATAAGCTCAGAATCCTTTCCAGACGCATCCCTAACCGACTGCTGCTGGCTTTGACCAGAGTTTGGCTCAAGTAAAACAAACCCCACCAAAAGGAATAAATATTTTAGAAGCACCTGACGCAAACACAAACCTCCTTACTAATGAGGTCGGAGTAAGACTCTAAAATATAAGAATAAAAATACTTTTGGGAGGAGCCAAAAGAAAGGAAATTTCATAAAGAAAGGTTTTTTCTACTATTATTACTTAACAATATGCGGGAAATATAGGCTTAGCAGATAAATATTTATACATATAATTACAGACACTTAAGATCATTACCTCTTAGAAAGGGTTGGCTAACCTTATTGGCTAACTATGGTTTTTAGGACATCGAAGTATTTTGGGAAAGTCTTTGAAACACAGCCAGGGTCCAAAATAGTCACAGGGCAACCAGACATAGCAACCAAAGAAAAACACATAGCCATACGATGATCATTATAAGTTTCGATATCAGCGTGACGGATCTTTCCAGGAGTGATTTGCAGGTAGTCTCTACCCTCTTCTATAATGGCGCCTATTTTGCGCAGCTCTGTGGCCATAGCATGCAAACGGTCTGTTTCTTTTAAACGCCAATTATAGATATTTCTTATTCTTGTCGGTGATTCACAAAAAATTGCCAGAATAGCAACTGTCATAGCAGCATCAGGTATGTGGTTAAGATCGACATCAACTCCCTGTAAGCGGCCTCTAGACTTTACCTTTATATAACTTTCACCATAGGTGACCTCTGCACCCATTAAACTCAAAACATCCGCAAAACTCTTATCACCCTGTATACTATCTTTACCCACACCAAAAACCGTAATCTCGCCTCGAATAGCACCAGCGGCCAAAAAATACGAAGCCGCAGAAGCATCACCTTCCACCAAATATTTTCCAGGGGAGTGATAACTGCCTTGAGGTATCACTATGGTGTTACTATCTTGCCAACCTGCATCAATACCAAAAGAAGACATCACAGATAATGTTAAGTCAATATAGGGTCGAGAAACAATGTCACCCTTTAAATGAACGGTAAGCTTGCGACCACTTAAAGGCGCCGCCATAATAACCGATGAGGTGTACTGGCTAGAGAGTGAGCCATCAATAACCAACTCTTCTGCACATAGAGTTTTGGGGTGAATAACTATCGGGGGAAAGCCAATATTTCCGGCAAATGAAATCTGACAGCCTGCTGCGACAAGAGTCTCGACCAATGGCCCTATAGGCCTTTCATACATCCTATCTTCGCCAATAAGTTTAACGTCACCGAAACCTTTAACCGCTAAAAAAGCTGTCAGAGGCCGCATTGCAGTGCCTGCATTACCTAAAAAAAGCTCGACTGGTTCCTGATTTTTAACAGCTAAAAAGTTCTTACCTTTACCATGTACTAGAATAGAGCTATCAGGATCAAGAATATCAAGTTTAATATCAAGCTTCTGTAATGCTTGAATCATGTAACGAGTATCATCACTAATCAACAGGTTTTCTATATGAGTATCCCCATCCGCAGCAGCTGCTATTAGAAGTGTTCGATTTGAAAGTGACTTAGAGCCTGGAAGGCGCACACAACCTGCCACTTCTAAAAAAGGGTCTAATTTTAATTTTTCCATTACCTGCTACTCCACAAAAAATTTGGTAGGCCTTACTAAAACTCTTCCAGCAGCTACCTTAACTTCCCACTTTATAAGTCCCTTTCTAGCCGGCAGGCAAAGTGGCTCTCCCGTCCCTAAGTCAAAGGCGCCATTGTGAGCATAGCAAATGATTTTGCCATCACTCACAGCACCAAAATCCGATAACTTTACATCTTGATGAGAACAAATATCAGTAAAAACTGATATTTTTCCAGAGTGTTGCAACACGATGATAATATCTTTGCCAAAAGCCTTCTTTGGGACAATCTCACCAAAAATCAGGTCAGAGTAGTTCATGATCTCTAGCCACTCACCCAAAATGCTCCCTCCTACGGCAATATCAACCTCAAAATACGCCGCGAAATCCTCCTTGTAAACGGCCTAAAACATCAGTATATGGCAGAGGGCCTGTTAACAGCGATTGATCGACAAAAAATTGCACCGGAACAGACCTCAAACTCCACTGAGCACCTAGCTGCAACACCAAATGATAAGATTCGTAATTTTTGGAATTGCGGTCCGCCTCTCCAGACAGGCCTAGCCCAGAATATAGCTCCAGAGTGTTCTTAAATATAAGATCTGATCTAGTAAAGTGCTGTTGCACAGCTTCTAACGCTAGTTGGTCCCCGTCGTACAACCGACCTACCATGTGCAGCCCACTATCCGTATCAGAGCGGTACTGAACCGACAAGCCACTACCTTGACCAACCACAGAACCCAGGCTCCAACTCTCGGCAAGAAGAGGTGTTGAGCTACACAAAAAAAACAATAAGGCACTAATTTTCAAGCCTTTTATATCCACGATCACCTCCTAGCATCACTTATTCACATTATACACTATCTCTGCTAGGGTTAATCGAGCAGGAATAAGGATGTCGTTTTGACTATGTATGAAAAAAATACTATCCTCTGGGACCACTTTAAAGAGCCTCGATATGAGGGAAAACTCAATCATTGTCACCATCGAATCTTTGGCAAAAACCCACTATGTGGAGATGAAATAACCATAACATGCCTGAAGTCAGAAGCAGGTTGGCAAGCAAATTATCAGACGAAATCATGTATGGTATGCACAGCAAGTGCCTCTCTACTCATGACCATGATCAATGAATCTCAAAGCAACCTGTTAGACAATATTATCGTTGAGTTCCTGAATGGTGCAGAAAATAAGCCACTGGTTTCAAAAGAATTTGCTAATTTTTGGCAAACTATATCAAAATATCCTGTAAGACATAAATGTGCACTACTGCCGTGGAAAACCTGGCAGGATTATTTTCTTACCCGGGACCCTAATGAATTTAACAATTAGAGAAAAACTGAAGTCAAAATACCCATCTCAAATCATTGAATTGATTGAAGGACATTTCATTGTCAATAAAAAGGCTTTTAAGGGTGTCAATCAATATAGGAGTGATTTAGCAAACACTCTAGAAATTCCCAAAAACCAGATTACAAATGTGGATGGTAGTATTCCATTTGAATTTTTCCAAGTAGCAGACCTACTGAAAACCATTTATTACGAACATAACTCACTAGGTACACTCGCTGATTTTAGGCAGCTGATACTAAAAGCCCTACCAAAAATAAACCAACAACCCCAGCTAATGTCTCGAAAAGTTCATGAGCTATCAAATACAGAGAAAATGCTCGTCGATACACTAAGTCTTATTCTTAGAAAATGGTCGATTGCTATAATAACCATTTCATCACCCGTTGTTAGCACTCTAGTAAGCCATTTATGCAGTGAAAATAGCTGCATTCTGGAGATTAGAGAGGTTAATTAAAATGCCAAAACCCGAAGAAAAAATTCTCCTTGAGTCGGATAAACTGGCAAGATATCAAGCTTTGGTGAAGAAAAATTCCGACACGTCTTCCGTATTAATCGATCTTTATGCGAATCTAGGCCTAGAAGCCGAGTTCATCGAAAAAAAAGGTCCCCTTTATCTAAACATGAAGACGTTATGGCCGGAGGCTTATCAACCTAAAACAGTTTGTGAAGCTTATCATAAAATATTGGGTCAAAATGGAATTATTGTGCGCATACCTAGTGATTATAACCAAAATACACCAATCCCAATTACCGCTGACACTTCCACACCTGCTCCATTCTTACAAACCATAGTGCATGTAAAAAGCGGTGCTAGCATCAGCATGATCGAAGCCTGCACCGGAGCTAAAAATCCCGATAGTGGCATTAGGGCACCCGGACTGACTATCCTGCTTGAGAAAAACGCTGCAGCCACACTCTACACATACCAAGATTCAATCACAGTGAAAGAAAACATTGGTCTACGCAGATTTTTTCTAAGAGAAAATGCAAAGCTCGCTGTAAAAGAGGTTCTTATTGGATCTATTCAAAACCCGCCCCAGACAAGCTATAGCTGTTCTGCTGAAAGCTCACTAAACATTGATACCATCAGCATTAAAGCCAAAAATAAAAACCAAAAAAATACATGTGCTATCAAAGGTAACCCTAAAACTCGCATCAGCATCACAGAAATCGGTCCCAATGGTAATAACCTCGAATGGCATGGACCAAAAATAAATGAAAGAATCCATATCAATCCACATGCACTTTCAAAAGAAGAGGTTGAATTCTGTCATAAAATGGGCCTAACCCCAGAGACAAGCAGGCAGCTAAAAATCGAGAATGCTCTCGAACAACATATTAGCGATATACCAATGGAGTATAAGGTAGAGATCATTGCCGCTGCTATCTTATAGTCAATCTACCCGGCATAGCTTGTGATATTAAAATAAACCCTAGCTAAATTTGGCGAAGTGCTAAAATTTCAGGGAAATCTCTTTCTATCTTGATGATAAGCTCACCGAATAAGCTGTTTGCCCAAGCAAACCAATCACGACTATAGTTTGTAGAATCGTCTTTCCAGAATGATTCGTGCATAAACCATTTACCACCGTGGCTATTCTTTAAACTTCGTAAGCAACTTAGAACCTCTTGTTCAGAATTAGAGGTCAAAGCTTGCATAATAATGCTAAGTGGCCATATTCTTCCAATACCCGTATGCGGACTCCCTATGCCTTGACCTGCCTGTCCCTCGAAAAAGTAAGGATTCCAATTACTGAAAATAAAGTTTCTAGTATTGATATAAAGAGGATCGTCATTAGACAAGCAACCTAAATAGGGCAGGGATAACAAACTCGGAATATTCGCATCATCCATCAAAAGTTTATTGCCATAACCATCAACTTCATAGGCTATAATTTCACCAAATTCGGGATGATCACTAATGGCATAGACGTGAAGTGCCCGCTCTATTTCTAAAGCAAAGTTTTCACATTCTAGAGAAAATTCCTGATCACCTTTACAAACTCGCGTAATTTCAGCTAGCTGCCGCAAAGATGAAACCGCAAAAAAGTTGGCTGATATGAGAAATGGGTATATCGAAGCATCGTCCGATGGTCGAAAACTCGAGCAGATCAAGCCATTGGCTCTTATCGGGTTGCCATAGCCTCCAAGTCCAAGTGTATCAGTAGCTACATATGTTTTTCTCTGAAAATAGTAGCTACCTCTATCGACGAGACGCTGCTGATCCCGAAAAGTTTCAACAACCTTCCGCATTGCAGCTTGCCAAATGTCATCAAAAACTGTCTCGTCCCCAGTCTGCCGCCAGTAACCATAAGCCAAGCGGATAGTATAGCAGAGGGAATCGACCTCCCACTTCCGCTCATGAAGGTCTAACTTCATCTGAGTCCGATCCCCCTGCCACTCCCCACCCGTCGGACCTGCGTTAAAAGCATTGGCAAATGGGTCTATCATCACACATTGCGTTTGCCGCCGAATTACACCCTTTAATAGAGACTGTAACTCTTCGTCGTTGTTTGCAAAATCTATATAGGGCCACACTTGGGCTGTGGAATCTCTGAGCCACATGGCCGGAATATCACCGGTAATAACAAAAGTATCCGGAAACTCCCGTGACTTGTTATATTGCACCGTCGTGTCTAAGGTATTTGGAAAACAATTTTCAAACAACCGTGCTAAATCAGGATCCTTTATCAACTGTTTCATTTCGTCTATTTTATTTTCTATTTCTTGACTAGAGAATTTCCTTTGCTCAAATCCGGGACGACGACTTTTAGCCAAATTTGGCTTTAGATTATTGCCCTTGCCCTCATTCGGCGATAACCCTAAAGCTGATAGGCCGCCAAAAGATTTCGTTAGAAATTCTCTTCTTGAAACCATCACATCCTCAATTTCAGAAATTACATATATAAAATATCAAAACCGTCAGATTCAGACAAGAAAACAACCTGATGTCTGATCTCAAAAAGTAAAGAAGGTTTTGACCTTCTCTACACAATCTCAAATAGAGAAAAATGTGCACAATCATTAATCGAGCCCAAGACCAAAAGGCCCTTAAAAATCTATACTGGTATGGTGATCCTTGCGATAACCAGATAAATCACAACGACCGAAAATGATCCTTGACGAACAGTGATAAAATAAATATTTTTTTTCAGGAGCCATTCTTATTTCTGCCGATTCCAGTAATAACTCACATCGACACCATTACAATACATAACGTATTTATTTACTGTCACTTTTATTTAGACAAGGTTATACTACTATAACATTACCTATACATATATTTACGCCTACCCATTGAGGTTGGTCCACATAACGCTAAAAACCTGTCAACCCTATCATTAAACCAACACTCGATAACTACCTTCTATAAAATATTAAACTACTGATATACAAAACTTATGAAACTTAAGGTGGCGTTGATGAATGACTTCTTGGGTTCTGCAACCAAACTGAACAAAGTAATTGACAAAGGAACAAAAATACAACTAATCATTTTTAATATGCAAAATACTAGAATTTCACTTTATTTAAATCATAAGTAAAATTAAAAAGTTCTGACTACCAATTGAAGGGTCATTCTTAGCAATAAGATAGAGAAAATCAATATTTACCATTTCAAGGTCTCAACCCTTAGTTCGACCGCCCATTCACACCAGTAACTCCGCCAGTGCCCACCCCTATAACCCCGCTACCTTCAATAGTTTCTTCTACCCAACTTCCAGAATTCTCTGTAGTCATTCTGAGGGCCGTATCATCGAGGTAAAATATATACGGGAGGCCATCATCATCAAGAACAAGGCTTACGTTAGTCCCCGTTCCGTCAGCCGTTTCGGGAACAAAACTTCCTGAACAATCAGTACCATTCCAGTTGGTTGCATATTTCACTACACCAGAATCACTATACGCTAAATGCGCACAGTTATTAGAATCGATAGCTATTGACGGTCGGTTAGCCTCAATTAAAGCCGCCGCAGAACAACTAGAATTAGCTTCAATAACCGTAAATGAGCTCCCAGACCAATCTGAGCTATCCCGTTTTCCATAGATAAACCTACAGGTTGTATCCGCTGAATTATAACAATGCATAAAAAGGTATTGAATATTACTTGCATCAGTTCCAATTTCAATATGAGATATATCTGAACAGCTCCCATGAGAAATAGGCTCTAAATCCCAAGCTCCATCATAAATAGCCGCTTTTGCCAGATAATTAGAATCATCGTTATAAGTGAAAGCTATATGACCATTGTTACCGGAATCTATGGCCACCGAGGTAGCGTATATTTCGTAGCTACTCGCAAAAGAATCTATTATTGTATCAGACCAGCTTGAGGCATAAGTCCCCGATGTAAAACTAAGAATTCTTCCCGTTGATGAATCAGAGTCGTCATGGAGACGATAGGATGACATCACATTATCCGAGCTGTCTAACGCTAAAGAAATTAGCTTCCCTACCTCATCTCCGGTGTCCAAGGTAACAACTGTTGAGCCAAACATGACCTCAATATCACCAAATGTCGACGAACCATCCCAATCACTAGCATAATATAGATTCATATTGGAGCCATCATTTTTCGAGTAACCAATCACAGCCTTCCCTGAATTATCCAAAGCTAATGAAGAGATATTCTCGATGCTTCCCGTGTCTACAGTGACTGTAGAGAAGCCAGATGTCTTATCTTTATTTGCATACTTTATCGCACCTGACTTCGAATAACTCACATGAATAATTGAGGTCTCAACCTCAAAACTATAGTCTCCATTCTGAGAGGTTGAGTTCCCCGCATCGTCTTCAGCCCGAACACAGACATAATAGGTCCCATCAGATAATG
>MDTC01004575.1_pt1 | contig 12024 bp, 8 predicted proteins | sample 811181 | NCBI WGS metagenome assembly MDTC01 (sample SAMN05326644, study PRJNA326480) | marine metagenome | isolation source: seawater | place: Pacific Ocean: North | collected 2011
AGGATAAATCCTTCTGACTGCAGAGGAGTCAACACCTCCACCAAAAGATAGAGCAATTTTTTCTCCCCTATGAGGTTCCAATGATTCGTCAACATTCTCTATCTCAAATTTTCGACTGAAACATGGGTTTGAGAAAGCCTCTACAAATGAATTGCTAACTGCCTTAGGAAAGGTTACAGATTCTCCTATAAATGGATAAAATATAGTCGTACAAATTAATGCTATGTGGTCAGGGTGAATATCTCTTGGGGCATAATCGAAAAATATTTCCTCACCAGAATATGTAATCTCTGTACCAGGTCCTTCCTCTCTTTTTCCAACTGTAGAATCCGTAGCTTCAAAGATAGGCCGTATAATGGTTTTTCCATCTAGAATTTCAAACTCAAATTTCATACTATTACCTTCCAGCATCGTGATCGACATTAATCAAACAGTTTGGGAATTTTTTCTTCAAAAGTTCTATCTGAACTTCAGCATGTTGCCTTTCTAATCTACCAGTTACAATAGTCAAAGATGGATGAATTCCGTCTGTAATAGATTCTACATGTAGGGTCCAAGTTCGTCTAAATTTCTCAATTTTTCTCTTCATTATGAGAAGAGTTTCGAAGTCTTGAAAATTCCCGAATCTGATTCGAGTCACACCCCCCCCTTCAGGAGATTTTCTAGGTCGTGCTGCCGTTGTGATGGTTACTATTGGTTCTGAAGGAAAAATAGAATTTAATCGATTTTTTTGTTCATCTAACAAAATTTGAGAATCGATTGGCCCAACAACAATTGATAACCAGGGGCGAACTTTAGCCTCTGTTGCGTGAATCCCTACCTCCATTCCATTGATTATTTTCCTTAACTTTTTGTAAAGAGTTTCAATATGTTTTAATTCTTTAGAACGTCCAATCCTCAGAAATCGTTCTGTTCTCCGAATTGCGGATGACTCCTTGTTCTTAGGTAGAGCGTTTGAGTCTGATTTGTTAATGGTATTCTCTTTAGTCTTAGTCCAGAATACATCGCGTGGTTTCTTTGGATCGGGTGACACAATTCTCCATTCTTCTTTCAGTCCTCTTCTTTCTAATGCTCGATTTAGAACGATGAGGTTGTTCTTATCTTGTTTGTCTACGTTAGATATAGACGTTGAGTTGGAATGGATTCGATACAGATATGTCCATTTGTCGAGGTGATGAAACTCAGTAACTTCACTCATTTTCAAAAAGAAGTCATAATCCACTGCATTCGTTATGTCTTCTGAAAATCCAGTTGTCCTCCAATAATCTCTAGCTCGGAAAATTCTGAAGTGATGAATGATCATTCCAGTGAGTAATTTTTCACGACTGAATATTGGCCAGTTGTATCCATCCCCAATATATTCTCCATTATGGTCAATTTTTTGATGAGATCCATAAACTACTCCAATTCTATCGTCACTTCTTAGAATCCTAAGTGTATTTTCTACAGCATCTGGTTGAAGGAGATCATCGGAATCAAGTTGACCGATGAATGGCCCTCTGCACATCTTGATTGCAGCGTTAGATGCACTGGAAATACCTCCATTGGTTTGTGTTTTCCATCTAACTCTGGGATTATGTCCAAAGTTACGTTTTAGTTCACCAGTGGTGTCGTCAGTAGATCCATCATCTACAATACATATCTCAATGTCAGTAAAAGTTTGGTTTAATGCGCTTTGAACTGCAGAAACAATAGTCTTTTCGGCATTGTAAGCAGGCATATAAATTGAGACCATTGGTGTATGCCAAACTCGTCCGGGATCTTCCTTCCTGTAGTTTAGAGGAACTCGTTCAGATAACATCGGTTTTGTAACGGCAGAACCCGCTTCTCTATCGGTTTCATTGCGACCTCCTTCTGGCTCTTGATGAATACCAATCGCAGACCACACCGGAACAATCCAATGCCCTCTATTCCATACCCTAAAACCCCATTCTGTATCCTCTGCACCCCAATCAGTGAAATCTTCATCGAATCCGCCTGTTCTCTCAAATACTTCTCTATGAAAAGCAAGGTTTCCGCTACAACATGCTCTGAAGGGATATTTCTCATTCAGTAAATTTCTAGTTTTGGCATATACTGGGATTCTCCAATCTAAAGTAACTTTTCTGTTTTTATCTTTCTTTTGAATAATTGAATTATCTGAATGAATGTCAACACATTCTAACAAAGGCTGAATATTTGTTCTTAAATCATTGTAATCAAGATGATTTGCATCCACATATCGTCTGTGACCACACAATAGTACTCTCTTGGAATGGACTAATCGTTCAACGTAAACCTCAACTAGTCCAGGTACTGGGGCTACATCTCCATCGAGTAAGATTATCAGGTCGTTTTTCGCAGTTCTTATTCCTAAATTTCGAGCTGCTGATGCTCGATATCCAAGATCTTGCTGTCTAACATACCTAATATTCAAATTTTCAGAAAAATCATCGCAAATCTGTATTGGTAGGTCACTAGAGCCATCGTCAGAAACTACTACTTCAATCAATTCTATTGGATATGTCTGGTTTTCAATTGCTGCAAGGGTAATCCCTAACATCTCTCTTCGATTGTATACTGGAATCACAATACTAACATGAGGTAGTGCATCGAGCTTTGGCTCTGAGATTACTTTCTTTTCTAGCCAATAATAATCGTTTGCTGATCCTTGAGGAGATGATAGAACAATATCGGGGGGGAATTTGTGAATTTTTTCTTGGGGGAGGGGATATGCTTCCCTTTGCTTTGCTAATGGTTGACGAAGTAAGACAGTATGTGGTTTTGAATTAATTTTCATTACAATTAATGCGCTGGAATATTTTTGTGCCCATTTGCAAAGAAGAGAGTGAATCTTTGGTTTAGATCCCTCTTCTGAGATTATAATTCTCCAAGAATTGTTATCTAATATATTTGTAAATTGAGCTTCTTGCTCTAACGTTCTTGGCATTTTACCAATTGAAATTACATCAAGTTTCTTTTCTTTAGAATTTCGTGAAATTTTAATATTAAACTGCTCAACTTCACGTATTTCCCATTCATCAACTATTTTGTCATCTATTTGATTATGAATTAATTTTAGTATTTCAGGATCAATAAGCCCTTCTTTTCCTTTTGACCCCATTATTTTCTTTACGGAAGATTCGAACTCAATGAATGTGTCCACGGAATTAGGGTCACTATTAGGAAATAAGTTCCAACCGAAAAGAGCCGAATTTTCATCCATTGGCGAAAAATAATTTCTAATTTTATTTTCAATGGGTTTGCGAATCCAATGGGGGAGTAAATCTAGCGCATCTGGATGAAACTCCATCCACCATGATAGGTCAAGATTTTGGAATTCTATTAGGTCTGGAATTAAATCCCAACGATTTAATTCTTTAATCCTCCAAAGTGCATGCGTTGAAGTTTTCAAAGGTCTTTTAGAAAGAAAAGTATTGACTTCTTTTGAATTTGTGCTAAACGGGTGACCTAACATTCCATTTTTTAAGAAACATTTCCAACATAATCCACATCCAGGATGAGGTGCTCGAAGACAAGAACTAGTTACGTGGTCTAGTCCTCCTTCTTTCACTATGTGGACCGCTGCCGCCTCAGATAATCCAGCAATAGGTAATAGTATATCTAATCCGACAGATTGCAGTAAATTTGACCACTTTTTCCACCAATGAGTAGTTGAAAAATCACGATATTTGTATCCGTGCCATAGGTATGTATTGTCTATTGGCATTCCTAATGCAATTCCTCTTAAATCGAAGTGATCAGCGAATAGGATTAGATGTACACATGCAGCTAAATCGGTTGAAAAACCCACTGGTTTTTCGAAGTTCTTCCTTATTAATTCATGATCAGATTCTAGACTGTATACTTCTCTCTCAGTAGTATTTCGAATATGTTCGAATAAATGATCGGCTCCTTCATGCTTTAGTAATGACTCAAATGAACGTCTATGGTGTAGAAGTACTGTGTTATCTGGCATCAAGATGTAGCATGCTGTAGAATCGATACCTCCTGAGAGAGAGAGACCGGGTTTTGTACCCGGTTTACGTGAAGGCTTCCAACCTTCTAACATTCCCGGAAACCAAGGACTGAGTAATGCTTCATTGGCAACCATGAATAAGTCCGTATGAGTTGAATGTGGTTCGAAATTCGGTGGTGTTTCCCATCGAAAAGTTCCAAATTTGGTTTCCAATAACAGGTGTTTGTCAAAATATTTCCAACACCAATCCCCATTGGGGTCTTCAAGTAAAATATCTTCCACTTAATCACCCCTAATTATGGTAAACCTATCCCTGAAAAAGTCCATCCTATGTCACTAAGTTTTGACCCATCTATGACTCTTCTCCCATCAAAAAATAATCCTGTTCTTGAAACAGAGAATAATTTGCCCCAATCAATTTCTAATATTTCGGGATGCGCAGTACAGAGAACCACGACATCTGGTTTAGCATCATATGGTCTGTTAACCCAATCTGTGAATTCATTTTTTCTCTGATCTATAGGGACATATGGGTCCCATGTTGAGACATTACAACCCATTGATGACAATTGTTGTGCTAGTTTTCTTGAAGGCGTCTCTCTAGTATCTGCGATACTTGGTTTATACGCCCAACCAAGTAATAGTACTCTTAAATCATCATGTTTATGGTTTTGAACGGACGGATGATTCATTATTCTGGAAGCAACTTGTTTAGGCATATTTGCATTAACTGAACGTGCTGATGTAATCAATTCAACAGGAGCGCCTGCGGACTTTGCCATTTGAATTAGATAGTGTGGGTCTACAGGAATACAATGCCCGCCCACTCCTATTCCCGGATTATATCTATGAAAATTCCATTTAGTAGCTGCTGCACTTAGAACTTCTTCAACATCTAAGCCTATCTCTGGAAAAATAAGTGCTAATTCATTGACGAGTGCGATGTTGAGGTCCCGTTGGACATTTTCCACTACTTTTGCTGCTTCTGCTACTTCTATGGATGATACTGGATGAATTTCCCCCTTTGTTAAATTAGAATAAAAGTCTGCTAGAATTGAGCAAATTACTTGATCATTTGCTCCAATAACTCTTGGTACTTGCCGAACTCCATACCTTGGGTCACCCGGAACAAACCTTTCAGGACAATAAGCAAGATGTAAATCTACACCCTCTGTTAGTCCTCTTTCATCAATGAGGGGGCTCCATATTTGTCTGGTTACTCCTGGATAAACTGTTGATTCAAGAATAATTGCCGGTTTTTTTGTTGTGTCAATATTATCGAATATGGAAATACCTGCATTCTTCACGTATTTTAGATCAGGTTGATTATTCTCTAGCACAGGGGTCGGAACAGTCACTATAATCACATCACAGAATGGAATAGCCTCGGTGGGGTCAATTGTTACATCCCAATTTTCATCATTTGGAATAGAATCATTGAATGCTGGGTCATTACTTGGGTTTTTTCCGATTAATAAGGAATTGATTACGTGTTCAGAGATGTCCAAACCTATTACCTTGAATCCAGCGTCATGGAATCCGATTGCTGTTGGAAGCCCTACATATCCCAGCCCAACTACGCACACACAGATATCTCGCTTTTCTATACGATCTCTTGTAATCATGAATAATTCAACTCCTCTGCTCGATAACTGACTATTAGATCTTTGTACGCTAGGACTAATCGTTTAGATTCACCTTCCCAGTTACGTTCTAATTTTACCATCATTTTCTGGGATTTTATTTCCATTAATGCATTTTTTAATGCCTCAGAATCATCAACATTGATCGCAACTCCTAATTTTTCTGCCTTTGAAATGTCCTCCATTAAACATCCCGAATTAACAATAGATGGCCGTCCATAAATGGCGGCATCGAACATCTTCGTTGGAAGAGCACCATCCAAGATATTACCTCTTAAGGTAGGATAAACTGCATACATAACACTCATTCTGTTTATGATACTAGGAAGTTCCATGCGACTGAATTTACCAATTCTTTCTACTTTAATATCGGAAGAAAAAAATAAATTTTCTACCTCTGAATCAGCAGTCCCATCTCCTGCAATGATTATTTTTGGAGTCTTTTCTTCAGGCCAATTTTCTATGGTTTTGATTAGAGTTTTAAACATGGATTTTTCTCTAATTTTTCCAGCATAACCTATCGTAAATTCATCAGGTAAAGGTTCTATTTCCTTTGTCTTAATTGGTCTGTTCTCTACTACTATGATATTTGGGTCAGTAATTCTACTCCGCACCCATTCCCTAAATCCTGGATACGATGTTTTTGATACTGCCCCTGAACTTGTAATGATTAAATCACATTTCTTCATTCTTTGAACTAATCGCCTCTCGATAAATTTTGAAACTATTATTCGAATTATTGATGTCGGTCTCTCCATTCTGGCCCATGTATGAGCTAAATCATGCATGTCAAAAACTAGTTTTGCATTTGTCTTGGATTTCATCATTATTCCGATCTCCAGAGTATCGGCATCATGGCAATGAATAATGTCTGGTGGATTTTTTAGCAAATCATTGAGTACTCTCTTACGAAATTTTTTCAGTCCAAATAATACCTTCGCAGCCATAGAAAGAGAGCTAGCCCCAGTAGGGGTAAATCCTACCCTAAATCTTCTAATTTTTATGCCATTATTTGTTGAAACCAACTCACTATTTCCTTCTCTATCAAATGAATAAATAGTTACCTCATATCCTGCTTGGATAAGAGAAAATGCCTCCTTCTCTACCCTTGGATCGGGGTCGCAAGGATTGCTTACAATCATTGCCACATTGGGCATCTTATTCCTCCTCTGCTAGAATATCATTATACGCTTTAATTGCTTCATCAACCCCTTTTCCGAAGGTATGGATGATTCCCTGATGAATGCATATTGCTCGGTCACAAAATGTTTTCACTGTTGACATGTTATGACTGACTATTACTACAGTTGTGTCACCACTCACCATCTCTTTAATCCGATTTCTACATTTCTTTTGAAACGAGGTATCTCCTACTGCCATTACTTCATCAATAAGAAGTATTTCTGGTTCTAGATGAGCTGCGATTGCAAAACCTAGTCTCGCTTTCATCCCCATCGAGTAAGTCCTGATTGGTTGATCGATAAAATCTGGAATTTCAGAAAACTCAATGATGTCGTCAATACGATCTATTATTTCCTGATCAGAGAGGCCCATAATACTGCCATTTAATCGTATATTCTCTCTTCCAGTGAGGTTTGATTGAAATCCGGTTCCAATTCCCGCTAAAAGTACACACCTTCCTTGAGTTCTTACGATTCCTCCATCGGGCGAATAAACTCCTGCTATCACTCTGAGAATAGTCGATTTCCCGGCCCCATTAGGTCCTATAATTCCAATAATTTCTCCTTTCTTAATTTCAAGGTTAACTTTATCCAACGCTCGAAGGAGAGTTCTTCTCCCTTCTGTTCTAAATCTCCCTGTAACTTGCTCTTTTAGGTATCTTGCACCTTTTTTTACAGGAAAATTCAATGTCACAGAATCTAATTCTATCACCTTCATAATTATCCCTTCATAGTAGTTTCACTGCTTGCGCTTCATGACGTACGAATACAATACACCCGATTAACAATGTTAGAAATGAGAAACCAAGTGACTGAATAATATATGATGTTTGCAAAATTTCGAAATTCCCTATGGTTAAAGCGCGTCCCAATTCGATGTATACTGCGATAGGGTTTAATGCAAATAGGTCATGATATGCCTCGTCTATATGCTTCATTCCAAAGAAAACTCCTGAAAGAAAGAAGCCAGCAGTAGTGAGAATGGAAACTACATGACTAACATCTCGAATATGGACATGTAGTATGGAGAAAATCATTCCTAAACCAATGGCAAGTGATTGAACACCAATTGTTATTAATGGTATCAAAAGTAAAGTTGAATGCAATTGCATATCCCAAATGATTAGCAATGGTGGGAGGATTAGGACAGATAACAAGAATCGAAGTGACTGGAATCCCCCTATCGACCATAAGAAAACTTCTCTGGGTATAGCTACTTGCTTGATAAGTCCACTATTGCTAACTATCGAACTGGTTGTACTTGATAATGTTCTGGCGAACATTCCGTAAATCAAAACACCTAGTAAAATTTCTAAAACAAAAACGCGATCATCTGTCCCCCTGAGTAGCGAGAAAACCAACCAGTATACTGCGGTTAGGGCAAGAGGTTCAACTAGAGTCCAACCCCATCCAATTAATGTGCCATGGTAGGTAACCTTCATGTCTCTAAAAATTAAGTGTTTTACTAGTCTTCTATTATCTCTGATTCTTCGATAAACGGTATATGGGGAGCCTAACATTCCTGGTCTTTTACTTGTTACGACCGAAGTGGCCGTTTCCTTCCCCATATGTGAATGTTTAATCCGTCATGTAAGAATAGTTCCCCTGTTAGTATAATTTTATGCCATTTCTTTGGTTTTCTTGACCGGCACCATGATATCCTCCAAGATAATGTGTGGGCTGATTGAGATGAAGGTCGCCGTCAGTTCACCTGATGAATTCGTTGCCCCTTACCTCATTGACGCTTTAGGAGATGCACTTGTTGAAATCCCTCCTGAGGTTTTAGAAGTAGAGTCCGAAATGATGCTAGACGCTCTTCTCCATCCTTGTACCACCTTGATACATTTCAATTCCGCAGCACCTGATTTAGATAGAGATGATCGCTCTTCTCTTCTTGCAATGCGTGAAGCTGCTAAGCCAATTCTAAGTGCTGCAAACAGGCATCAGGGTTTACATTTGATTTTAGTTGGCTCATTGCGAGCTCATCCTCAAGCAACACCAGATGAACCATTTTACTCCGGTGGAACACGAATTGCCCCCAGAGATCTTGCAGCAGAAGGACAAGTATGGGTCGAAGACTCAGCATTAGAGCATGCAACCCCTGAACGCCCTGTTTCAATAATTAGAGCCTCAAATGTACAGGGAACATTGAGACAAGGTGGCGAGGGTCATGGATTATTACATGCATTTGCCCGAGACTCAATATTTGGTTGGGTTTCTGTTCCAGGTAATCAAGAAAATAAATTCCCCAAGGATTTCCTTCATGTTAGAGATTTTGTTGAAACAATTCTTGCGGTAATGCAATCACCTCCTCCTACGCGCGAAGCAATTGCTGTCGGAACAGGCCGTGGAGTAAACCTCAATGATGTTGCCCAAATTTATGCTAGGGAAACAGGAGCAGAACCCGTATTTGGAACAGATAACTCACAGGAAGTCTACGGTGTAGTTGATGTTTTAGAACTCGAGCATCGGCTGGGTTTCCGCCCATCAATTACTCTTGAACAAATGATTTCTGAAGCACTTCAGAATGTGTGAACTAACAGTCGGAATCTTGATGCCAAGCAGGCTAGTGTCACCAATCATGCAAGTCAGTCCGTTGGACTACCGATATGGTGATCAGTCTTTCAAGAAAATTTGGTCAAACGTAGGAAGACATGAACGACAACTGGAGGTCGAGCGAGCTTTAGTATGGGCTCATCTACAGTTAGGAAGAGTTTCTTTGAAAGACTATGAAAAAGTAGCCTCTATATCAAATCCGACCGATGTGACAATAGAACGTGTTGATGCAATTGAAGCTGAGACTCGTCATGACATTATGGCATTAACAAAAGCAATGGCTGAAGCAGCTGGAGATGCAGGTTGGTGCATTCACTTGGGCGCAACCTCCAACGATATTGTAGATACTGCTGTGGCTTTACAACTTAGAGATTCGATTGTACTTCTTCGTTCCGCTCTTTGTGATTTAATTGCTATCACTGCGAATTTAGCCGAGAGAGAAAGAGATACTGTGATGTTAGGGAGAACCCATGGTCAAGCAGCAGTTCCAATTACATTCGGACTCAAGGTTGCAGTTTGGTTAGATGAGTTGCGCCGACATCTAATTCGTTTAGATCAGGCAACCCCTAGAATTGTAGTTGGTAAATTCCTTGGGGCCGTCGGAACTGGAGCCGCTCAAGGAGAAAATGCAAGAGAATTACAGGAACTAATTCTAACACACCTTGGTTTAGGAGTTCCTCTTGCTACTACTCAAGTTGTTGGTAGAGATAGATATGTTGAATACATTTCTTGGTTGGCAAACGTAGCAACTACAGTTGAGAAGGTTTTGCAAGAAATTCGGAATTTACAACGTTCGGAGATTGGTGAAGCGGGAGAAGGATTCGATGTGAAGAAACAAGTAGGTTCTTCGACCATGGCCCACAAGAAAAATCCAATAAAATCTGAGAATGCAAGTGGATTATCCAGAATAGTTCGTTCATTCATCATTCCAACATATGAGAATGCACTCCTGTGGCATGAGAGAGACCTCGCTAACTCTTCCTCTGAGAGATTTACTCTTTCCCATTCTAGCATATTGTGTCATGATATAATGCTGAAATCTTCCCAAGTTCTAACCAATTTGTGGGTGGATGCTGAAAGAATGATGTTGAATATTGAATCACAGAATGGTTTAGTAATGGCGGAAAAAGTGATGATTGATCTTGTTGGAAAAGGAGTTGCTAGAGATGAAGCGCACGAGATTCTCAGAACGGCATCTTTCCAAGCGGTTGAAACTGGTGAACATCTCAAAGAAATCTGTTTGAAAACGGAAAAATTGATGCAAGTATTTTCTGAAGATGAAATGAATAGTATGTTTGAACCGTCATCCCATCTTGGAGTTTCTGGAGAAATTGTTGACGAAGCTGTAGCCCTTGCGAGAGATGCGATACAAGGGTGAATGGATGTTACGGCCTTTTCATCTAGCATTCCCAGTTCATGATTTACAAGAAGCACGTACTTTTTACACTGAAATTTTAGGATGCACAATCGGAAGAGAAAAACCTGAATCTTGTGTATTGAATCTTCATGGGCATCAAATTGTTGCACATTTGGTTAGTAGTATGCCTGATTTAGCGACTAATCCAGTTGACGGCAAGCAAGTTCCGTCTATGCATTTTGGAATTATACTGGAATGGAATCAGTGGCATGAAATGCGAGAAAGATTCGAAGCATTATCTCTAGAATTTGTTATTGGACCCTATCTTAGGTATGAGAATCAACCAGGTGCTCAGGCTACAATGTTCATCAAAGATCCATCTGGTAATCATTTAGAATTCAAATCGTTTCAAGATGATGCTATGATTTTTGACGCATCTTGGAGCAATATGGGCCAATCATAAAAAAAACCCAATTCTTTGGCTCAGTTTTCTATAGTTCGTACCTCTTCCACAGTTTGTTAACATGGCTAATGACAAGGAACAATGGTGGACTGACAACCATTCTGATGAAGAAAGTCTTTCTGAAGCGTTTGCAGACGCGGCTGCTGAAAAAGTGAAACAAGATGCAGAATTAGAACAAGCAAAACATGCCTTAGAATTGGCGAAGATTGAAGCGGAAAAGGCCAAGATTACTGGTACTTCGCAATCTCCTCCAATTTCAGCAAATTCCTCCCAACCCACGACTAATACTGTCATAGATCCACCCCGCAGACTTGCTTGGAAGGGATTTTGGTGGTTGTCATCTGGGGAGCTAGCAGCAGTCATAATTTCTACGATTGTTGTTGTTTCCATAGTAGCTCTGTTAGCTATGCAAGCATCCAGTGAGAAAGATTGGCCAATTGTCCAAGGAACAATTGTCGGATCTACTGATACGAGCATGATTCCAATAGATGCAACAATTTCAGGAAATGGAGTAGATAACGGAACTGGATGGTTTGAAGATTGGGAAGAGATCGAGACTCGCAATGAAGATTGTTACACAGATGATTATGGTGACGAATATTGTGACGTTTGGTATACTTATCATGACGAGTATACTTGCTATGCTGACGTGTATCTTACTTGGGAATTGAATGGTACAAATTATTCTGGCTGGGCTGAATCTCCAAGTTTTACCTCCCAAAATTTATGTTTTGAAGAAATTAAAGCACATTATCCAATTAATGGTTCAATTTTGATTGAAGTTGATGAAAACACGCCTTCAGATTTTCAAGTATTTACAATTGAACATGGTTCCACAACAAAATGGATTCAACAACAAACACTGG
>MDTC01054742.1_pt1 | contig 12024 bp, 10 predicted proteins | sample 811181 | NCBI WGS metagenome assembly MDTC01 (sample SAMN05326644, study PRJNA326480) | marine metagenome | isolation source: seawater | place: Pacific Ocean: North | collected 2011
GGCAAGAATTGAGGTTTGCGTTACATTTGCCCTTGCTAATGTTCAGTTTAGGAATGGGCACATTTGCCTTTATGGGCCGTGATGCCTTGGTGAGAAGAACAGCAACCAAAAATCACCTGTTAGCATCGCCAGCTCTGCAACCATTGCCAAACTCGATGGCACACTTTGCCTATTTTGTCAAAGATTTGGTGTTCTATGTGCTACTAATCCTGTCCCCGATTATCCTCGGTATGGGGCTTGGCAAAGGGTTGGATACGTTCTTTGGTATCACAACCCCGCTAGCTTACTCGAGTCTACCTTGGACATGGTTTGCTATGGTAGCCACCTTGGCCCAAGGGTTAGCAATCTCCTTCCTCGCCTCTGCTTTGTGGATGCGCGGTAGGCCGTACACAATATTTGGGCCTATTGCGGTAGTGATATTTGGCATAATTCTTGGCGTTGGTGCGTTTGATGCAGATCTAATCCTAGTAGGTCTACATATTCAAACCACCAAAAACATCTTTTTTGGCCTGGCTGGTTTTTCACTTTGCATGCTTCTAGGATATTTATCCTCCACATTGATTGTCGATGATTTTGACGTTAATGTAGTGGAGAAGGGAGATTTATTCAAGCCGATATACGGCAGATTGTCGTTTTTAGGACGTGGTGAAATAAGATTGATTGTGGCAAAAGAATTTGTTGATTTATTTCGCTCAGGTTCAATTAAGAAAATGGTGGTGTCTTACACCATTCCCCTTGCAGTTCTGCTTGGTATGGCTTGGTTAATCGACTTCGCTGAAGCACCAATTCCAATTAATCTTCTATCGTATGCGCCATTTTTAGGGTTCTTTGGGTTTAATTTCTATTCTTGGCTGACGATTCTTGATTCACCAGAATTTATGAATGGTCTGCCCGTGAAGGTTCCTCAGTTGATACGCGCCAAAGTATTGGTTTATTTCTTAATCACTTCGTGGATTTCGTTGATTTTTATCATTTTGATGGCTTGGCGGTTAGACGAGTGGGGATCTCTGCCAACAAGCATAGTTGTGATGTTTGCTAATTCGATATACATCGTGGCGTTGACTGCGTTTCTTATGGGGCTTCGACCTAACAAAGCTATTTTCGATGCCTCAATTATGATTTGGTTCTGGGTTGGAACTGTTCTGCCACTGCTAGGACTGTTTCTGTTATCGTTTACTCAAGGCGACGTTTCACTGTACGGCAACTGGTGGGAACGTGCATCACAAGATGGTCTTGCTGCTACAGCCGGCATGTATGATGAAACAATGGTTAGACAAGGATATGTCGGCATGTTATCGATTTCGGGCTTTCTTCTGTTTGCATCAGCAATCCTGTGGAAATTAATGGATAGACGATGGGGCAAAGCGGAATTTAGCAATTAAATCACAATGCATCAATTATTATGCATTATGAATAATAGGCAAGTATTTCGATGACCTGCACGAGGATATTACCATGGGGCATGCTGTGGCAGTTTGTGGAATGCCAGGGTCAGGCAAGGGAGAGTTCGCTAAAATTATCGCTCGTCATGGCGTGCCTGTTAGATCAATGGGTGACATGGTTCGGGCCGAAGTTGAAGCCAGGGGAATGGCCGGAAGTCCAACTGTTTATGGCGAGGTAGCCGCAGATTTGAGGGCGGAGTTTGGTGAAGATGTTTTAGCAGTCCGCCTCGCTGATGAAGTATCTAAATTACTGCTTGACCATCCGATTGTTTTGATTGAGGGGATGCGTGGAACTGCTGAGTTCGAAATCTTCAGTTCAGTTTGGAGTCCAAATTTTACCAGTGTTGCGATAATCGCCGATCAGGAAATTAGGTTTCAACGAACGCAGAAACGTGGACGGACCGAGGACGGTGATCGTAAACAATTCGCGATTCGTGAGGCTAGAGAGGCAGGATGGGGTCTGTACTCGCTGATTGAAAATGCCAACTACTCGATCACTAATGAATCAACTTTGGACGAACTAGTTACCTCTGCCGGAGCATGGCTATCTGAGTTTAGAAAAGATCGATTGTGAAATAACCAATTCGCTATGAGTGTAGCCTATTTTCTCCATCGTTTCACCGAAGTGTTATAGTTGTCCAATGCGTGTCGTCAATTGCATCGGCGGGGGGTAATGGTTTGGCGAGAAAACGTGGCAAGCGCGGAGATTCAAGAAAACGGCAGCGCGCACAACAAAGAGCCCAGTATGACGAACTGGACAAATATCCAGTTATGCCCCCACATGCTTTCGCTAGAGTTGTGCGCGATAAAGCAACCTTGAACATCATCTATCAGATAATCGAACCGCCGATGACTAAGAAAGAGGAGCAGTATCGTGAAGAAATAATGGATATTTTTATCCGCTCGCTCACCGCAAATATTGACGAGATTGATGCCAATCCAGAAGCTTACCTAAGGACTGCGATGGATAAAGTCATCAAATCATACGGTATGAAAATCAATAAAAAGTCAAAATCTAAAATATTCTACTATTTGAAAAGGGACTTAATCGGCTATGGTGAAATGGATGTTTTGATGAATGACGCAAACGTAGAGGATATCTCGCTTGACGGCACCAATGTACCGATTTTTGCCTATCACAGAAAGTTTGAATCAGTAGAAACAACTTGTATATGGAAAACGGATGACGAGTTGGAATCATATGTTATTAAACTGGCACAGCGTTGTGGAAAGCACATATCAGTAGCCGATCCCCTACTCGATGCAACACTGATGGATGGTTCAAGGATTGTTATGAAATTAGGCCACGAAGTATCAACAAGAGGTTCATCATTTTGTATTAGAAGGTTCAAAGACGACCCATTTTCGCCAGCTGACATTATTGCCTTCCGAACCATGTCATCTTTGATGGTATCATATCTATGGATAGCGTTTCAAAACGAAGTCCCGATGCTTTTCGTTGGTGGAACAGCATCAGGTAAAACCACGACCCTAAATGCCATGTGCATCTTTATTCCATGGCAAATGAAAATCGTTTCAATCGAGTCTACCCGTGAGGTAAACATACCCCAGCCTAACTGGGTTCCTGGTTTGACCAGGCAAGGTTTTGGTGGCGAATCAACCGAGGGTGTAATCGGTGAGTTCGAGTTGCTCAAAGCCGCTTTGAGAGAACGTCCTGAGTACATAATAGTCGGAGAGATTAGGGGAGCAGAAGCATACGTTCTGTTCCAAGCCATGGCGACAGGACACTGTGCATATTCGACAGTCCACGCGGATTCCGTACCATCTCTCGTTCACCGATTAGAAAACAAACCGATTGACATTCCTCGAGTTCTGTTACCTGCTCTTGAAGCATGTTCTATTCAAATTCAAACCAGAATTAACGGCAAGCGTGTTCGAAGGACCAAGCAATTAGTAGAGATAGTCGGTATCGACCCGAACTCACTGGAAGTTATCACGAATGAAGTGTTTAGATGGGATGTGACTTCTGATGATTTCATCTTTAGCGGGAAATCATATGTTTTAGAGAAGATTATGGTTAAGTTGAACTATTCACAAGATGACATGCGTCGAGAGCTGAGAACAAGAAAAAGAATCCTCGAGTGGATGGTTCTGAATGATATTAGGAAAGCAGATCAAGTATCACAAATTGTTACAGAGTATTATGTACGTCCTAATGAAATCCTCGCTCGTGTTGACGGACTACGTTGATAGGAGAGATACTGATGGAATTAACTGCATGGCAAAGATTCTGCAACAGAATCTTAGGTAGAGTGCTGAAGAAGCGTGCGCGCAGGGATACGGCTCTATCTGAAAACCTGGTCAAAGGTTCAATGGGTATAATGCCCGAAGTCTACCTTTCCACCGTAATCTTTACTTCAATTGCCATCGCATTAGTGTGCTGGGGGATAATTGGCATATTCTTCCTGCCCGAGGTAGGAGTAATTGCGTTTTGGGAAAGCCTACAAGACCCTGCAACTATCAATCCATGTCTAGACTGGGAATATTGGGAGCCAGAATTAGTTGACAAATCAAAACCAGGTAATGGTTGTCCGGAATATGCCACAAGAATTTTCCCAGCACCGTTCAAAATTGTAATTTTGGCATTGCTCGGTGCCATCGTGCCATATTCAGGTTTTCTGCTGGTCAGAGGTGGAGCTAAGCGTGAGGCAGACCGAAGAGGTGCTCAGATTGAGAAGTACCTGCCTTATGCTGCTTCTTACACAGCTGCAATGTCTGCAGCAAATGCCACTCCTGCGAAAATATTTCGTTCGTTGGCAATGAACAAAGATATCTACGGCGATGTCTCAGCTGATGCAGGCCTTATTTATCGTGATGTAACCTTGCTAGGCTATGATTTGATTACGGCGATTAAGATGAGTGTTGATCGGGCCGCTTCAGTATGGTTAACCGAGTTTTTCCAGGGTATGGTTGGCACCCTAACCTCAGGAGGGCACTTGAAGTTGTACTTCTTAAATCGGGCTGAGCACTACATGAGAGAGAACCGTACACGCCTGCAACAATTTTTGGAATCCATTGCATTGCTTGCCGAATCCTACATTGTGGTCGCAGTAGCTATGCCGTTATTCCTTATTGTGATGTTAGTAATTATGTTCTGGGTATCTGGTTCAGGTGCACAAATGTCGGAAGGGATGTTGTACGGAATCGTTCTCGGATTCATTCCGATGATACATGTTGCTTACGCAGTGTTAGTTTACACGAGCAGTAAAGAACAGGAAATGTGAGTTGGTAAAATTGGCTAGGAAGAAAAAGAAAAAACTAGTTGTAGAACTAGATCTTCCTAAAGACGATAAAACTCTAAAAAACCTGTACATCATTATTTTCATATCGATTATTTTAGGCCTATCCTCTGGAATAATGTGGGCTACTAATTCTGGTTTTATTCCCACAGCTAACGGGGAACCAATGTTTACCAATGTGTTCTGTGGTGCAACTGCGCAAGATGAGACTGGCACAGACTATTCCGCAGAATTTAGTGGTGCTATGAAACCGTCATATCAAGCCAATGAGTCATGTGCCATTCTCAAAGATGACCCAGACCAACTCGAATGGTCGGAAAACCCGTGGACAAATTTCTTGTCAAAAGCAAAATCGTTTGATGTTCCTGGTATGCCTGACATTGTCAAAGGCGATGTAGTAATAGAACAACCCATGACACTTTCTTGTAATGTTGAGGCAGCAACTCCTACACAGTATACAGTCGTAGTTAGAGACCCCGACCTAAATATTGAGGGCCGATTCGACGGCACCACAGGCAAAGCTAGTGATGTGTGCAATATCGAAATTGATAACCTAGAACCAGACAGGGGTTATGAAGTGGCAATATTTTCAAACGAGGACGGTAAGCGCCTAAACTCCGCTGAGTTTGATGTCTCACTGGCATTTTATGATGGCATCCCGACTAATATGAACAACAAGTCATACTGGCTAGGTCCAAAAGTAGACCTGGGCCCTGTCGACTTGCGGCCAATGATATTCTTGAATTTCTTTGGCTTAACTTTCTTCTTCCTCCTTTACCCTGCGTCATATTACTGGGAGCGGGTCGAAAAGAGAAAGAACGAGATTGAAGAAAAATTCCCAGATTTCCTCCGAGACATGGCTGAGTATTGGAAAGGGGGACTATCAATGACGGTTGCTGTTCAAACATTGGTTAAATCGGAGTATGGGGCGCTTAATGATGAAGTTAAGAAGATGTCAGACCAACTTAGTTGGGGTATCAAGTTTAGTGATGTGATTAAGCAATTTTCCGAGCGTGTCGGAACACCATTGGTTAAGCGAGCGATTACATTGATTGCCGAAGCGGATAGGGCAGGTGGTAAAATATCAGATATCCTCGTTACTGCAGCAAATGATTCGAGAGAAATTAAATTCTTGGAAGGTGAAAGGAACCGTGCTATAGGGTCGTACATTGCGGTAATTTGGACATCATATTTCGTGTTTCTAGGCGTCATTACCCTGCTTGGCAAGATCTTTATTCCTGCAATTGCTAAGTCCAATACTGGTGACGAGGGCGGCGGCGACACCGGCGGCGCAAATATCGGGAACATGACGATTAGAGCCATAGATCCGCTATTTTTCGTAACTGTGTTTTACTATGGTGTAACCATGCAAGCAATCGGCAACGGCTCGATGGCTGGATTGATGCAGAATGGACGCTTTTCAGCCGGGTTTAAGCACTCTGGGATGATGATAATCGCCGCTCTATTAGCATTCAATCTTCTAGTTTTTAGTCCTGATTTGATTGGTGAGTCAAGCCATTCCATTTCCCAACAAATCATTACTTCAGATTCCACGTATACTGTGGGATTAAATCCGTCTGGTGGTGGATATGTCCCCTCGCCAATTCTATGAGGGTGATTATTCTGCATGGTGATGACAACGCTCAAATTCACATTCTTGAGATGCTGACACTATTCTGGCTATTTTTCATGTCGGCTACATTTCTGATTCGTATCGATGTTCCAGATTCTCGATCGGTCGCTCACGATGCAAGTCTTGAGGCAGCAGGAGAATCTGTATTTCAGTACGGTCTAGGATTAGAGGCAGAAATATCAGGGGAAAACCGGTTGACAGAGTTATTATCAAACGCTGATAATGACGGTGCGTGTGTATTATTGCAGGATGCCCTAATCGCCGGCAAAGAAGCAAACTGCTGGCTTGCCAAAAATAGTGCGACCGCTAATCCATATGGTCTCGTCGGGACTCCTGCGGGGAATACCGTATCCGTCCATCATTTAGTCACAGTAAACGATGATATATGGACGGTTAGTCTTACCTTGTGGAATATTGGTGGTGGTGCATGATGGAGCGTAGTAGTCGTGTTGCTGACCAATACGGCCAGATGTTGCTTGCTACCGGTGTCGTTTTATTGCTATCCTTATTGTCGATGGCCGTGTTTAGCGTCAAAGTCGCTGGCCTAACCTCGGCTCATGAGCCCAACGCAGACTCAGTGATTGAGACTACAAAAGAGGTAATTGAGGTCTTACCATCTTTAACTGAGAATCGAACACAACTGTGGATTTCAAGCGGGATGGAACGGGTTGAGGCGGCTGAATTGGCGATGGCAAGTATTCATGACGATTTATTGCACCACGGTGAAATTCGTGGCGTAGAGGTGAAAATGCTTGACATTAATGTCAGTATAATTGACTCCTCAACCATACAGATATCACTAGATTTGGGCATAACAGATGACTCCTCAACCTTACAAAGCGAGTATACTTACACAATAAGCGCTTAATTTCTGTTGCGATTCCACGCGACGTCTAGGTGGTGTTCGATTTTCTCCAAATCACTGGCAATTCGGGAGATATCAATTATCGGCCATGAGGAGATTTTTGAGCGCTCGATTAACCCATCCTGAATTCTCCGTATGCGGTCAAAATTTGCAAGGTATCGATCGTGTCGTCGAAACGAATGAGCGTCGCGAGATTTAATCATTGATTTGTGTTGTTCCTCATCGCTTACTACCATTATTACTCCAACAGCGATTCCGCCAGCCTCAATCCAACCTCGGATAAGGCGGTCGCTAGGAATGATGTGAACGCCCTCTAGTAACAGGTCAATTCCCTCACGCATCGCTCGGTTAATTGTTGCTTCAATACCTTTCTCTACAGCTCTGCATGTATCAATCCAGTCGATGATTGCATCATTGGATTCACCTACTGAAAATGATGAACGATGTAGTGCAACATCAATCTTAGACTCATCCGCTGAACGTAAAACTTCCCTAATCGCGTCGGTCGAAATTAATCTAGCAAAGGAGCTTTTTGCGCCAAGTTTCATTGCTACAGTTGACTTTCCGGTGGCAGTTGCACCAGCGATGATGAGTAATCTCGGCGGCCGATTTGCAATGGTCTTTGCTGTTGCCCCAGCAATACCAACTTTTCGAGCCATGGTTTGACTATGGTGGAATGTAAATTATACTTATCATGTCTAGAAAGCCAAATTCTCCGAATTAGTAGTCGACAAGTAATGGCGAAACCTTTCAACATATACTTTCTGCGAGTCATATGAGCGCAGAAAAAATGTACCTCGCAGGAGAGTGGGCTGATTCTGAAAACGGGGAAGTCAGCAATGCAATAAACCCCGCCACCGGTGAAGTAATGGCAACAGTTCCAAAAGCAACTCTGAATGATGTAAATCGGTGTGTTGAAGCATCTAGAGCCGCATTCCATGGAGCTGAATGGAAGAATATAGATCCGGCTCAGCGAGGTCGAATATTGCATAAAATGGCTGCTGCTACTTACGAAGCGGCTAAAGAATTAGCCAAGATCGAATCAGAGAATAATGGTAAGACGTTTAGAGAGGCATTATCAGAAATACGCTACGGTGCTTGGACCTTGGAATATTTTGCAGGATATGCTGATAAAATAGAAGGAACAACTATCCCAGTACCAGGTAATCGTCTTAACTATACTTTGAGACAACCTATCGGTGTTACCGCTCATATCGTACCGTGGAATTTCCCACTTCAATTAGCACTTCGTTCGATAGCTCCCGCACTCGCAGCAGGTTGCACAGTAATCGCAAAACCAGCTTCCTGGACCCCGCTTTCCTTAATTGCGTGGATGAGAAAGATTGACGAGGCAAATGTTGGCCTTCCGTCTGGTGTTTTACAAGTGATAACAGGTTCTGGTGGATTGATTGGTGATGCTCTTGCTGGTCACAAAGGAGTCGATGGCATCGTGCTTACTGGTGGAGTTCCAACCGGTCAAGCGGTGATGGCTAAAGCAAGTGAAAATCTCACTCCTGTCACGCTTGAATTAGGTGGAAAAGGGGCGAATGTGGTATTCCCAGATGCCAACTTGAAGTATGCTGCCAAGGCAGTATGTTTTGGCATATTCATGAATGCAGGTCAAATGTGTTGGGCTGGATCTAGGCTAATTGTGCATGAGGAGATCCACGACGATTTTGTCGCTGCAGTTGTAGCCGAGGTCAGTAAGTGGAAAGTAGGCCCGGGAATGTCTGAAGGCGTTCGAATTGGCAGTCTAGTTCATGAAAACCATCGCGCAGAAGTCCTCGAAAAATTAGCAGATGGATTATCTCATGGGGGTAAAGTTGTCTGTGGCGGTTCAGCAGTCAAAGGGGATGGCGCATTTATGGAGGCAACAGTTGTCATTGATGTAGAGCCCGATAACCCCCTGTTTTACGACGAATTGTTCGGTCCCGTTCTCTCAGTAAGTAAATTCGCGACAGAAGAAGAAGCTTTGAGTCTCGCAAATAACTCGGACTTTGGTCTGTTGAACGGTATTTGGACTAACAACCTGAGCAGAGCGCATAAGTTAGCTAGAGATATTGAATCTGGAATGGTTTCGATTAATGAGTATCCTGTTACTTTCCCACAAACCGCTTTTACTGGCTGGAAGCAATCGGGCATTGGGATTGAGCAGAGCAAGGATGCTCTAAGGTTTTACACTAAAGTCAAGAACGTGAACATAAAATTGTGAGGACTTGTAATGCCGGTTGAACTCACTTTAGTTGATGACACTGTAGGCTTAGTAACCATGTCGGGGAAATCTGCAACCCAATCATTTTCGATGGAATTCCTGCCGCAGATTGCCGCAGCTATCGACTCAGCGCTGACTAATCAATCAATGAAGGCGGTAGTTATTACTGGTGAGGGCAGGTTCTTTTCTGCTGGGGCCGATATCAACGCCTTTGCCGAATCAATTGAGAAGGGCGACGCACCAAATCTGATTAGAGACCTTACTGGTATATTGCACCCCTTAATCATGCGAATGAGGCAATCTTCAACGATTTGCGTTGCGGCAATTAATGGCGCCTGCGCTGGAGGTGGACTTGGTTTAGCATTGGCTTGCGATGTGAGAATTGGCTCACCACAAACCAAGATAGCTGCCTCATATGCTGGTATGGGTTTATCGCCTGATGGTGGGACAACATGGTTACTACCACGCTTAGTAGGTAATCAAGTCAGCCGTAAATTCTTCTTTGAAAACAGCATTTGGAACGCCCAAGAATCATTGCATTATGGTGCGATTGATGAGATTGTCGAGCCATCAAAACTTGTTCAGCGCGCTGTCGATGTAGCAAAATTATGGAGTTCATGGGGGCAACATACGAAAGAGGCAACTAAACATCTTTTGGATGTACAAACTAGTCATGATTTTGAAACGCATCTAAAGCATGAGAGGACTCTGATTGAAGCTGCTGGAACAACAGATGCGTTCAAAGAAGGCGTGGCTGCGTTTATTGAAAAGCGACCACCTAAATTCAATTAGAAATCAGGTAAATCGGTCTCTTTAGCCTCACCATTTGACCAATCATAAATACCAACACCAGTTTTTTTCCCTAGTCTATTTTCCGCAACCAACTTCTCTAGTAACGGGTGTGGTGCATACGCATCATCGTCAAATGAGGTTTGTAGATTCTTGAGAATATCTCTTCTAACATCAAGGCCAACTAGATCAGATAGCGCAAGCGGTCCCATCGGGTGTTTATATCCAAGGACCATTGCGGTGTCAATATCTTTAGCGCTAGCAACGCCGTCAGCGAGCATTCGAATCGCTTCATTGCCAAGCACAACACCCAACCTTGAGGTTGCAAATCCCGGGACATCGTTAACCAAAATTGTCGTCTTGTTCATCGCTACGCCGGCTGCTTCTGCTACCTTTACGGTTGTATCACTTATGCCATCGTGCCGGACTAATTCGAGTAGTTTCATTATTGGAACAGGATTGAAGAAATGCATACCAATTAGCCTGCTAGGTATATTCAAAACGCTAGCAATTGCTCCAATAGATAGACTCGAAGTGTTAGTTGCAAATACCGTCTCATCGCTACACAGTGGTTCTAATTCTTGGAATAATCGTTGCTTTAATTCAAGAACCTCTGGTATTGCTTCAATAACCAAATCACAGTCTCTCACGGCAGCTGCAAGGTCATTTTCAGCATCGAGTTTAGACTCCCACAATGCTTTCTGTTCTGGAGTGGTTTTCCCTTTAGCAATTCCTTTGTTCCAAAAGGCATCAATTCGTTGCATACCCCGCTCTAAACCGTCGGGAAATGCATCATAGAGTATCGTGTTCCATCCGGCTTGTGCACAAACTTGCGCAATTCCAGCACCCATTGTTCCAGCACCGATTACTGCCACTTTGCTAATGCCCATGTTACGTGCCAATCGGTTTTGCTTCATCATGCTTGCTTGTCTCGGTATTGTCTCGCTGGGCAATAACTACGCCACCAGTAATTAGAATAAAGGCAAACACAAGAGAAATCCCCAGCTTTTCTTGCAGTAAAATAAACCCACCTATAATCCCGAATGGTGGGACTAGGTAGACATAGAGTGCGCTCATCGATGCCCCAATATTGACAATGCCGTCAGCAAACCAAACATAAGCAATCACAGTGGAAAATAAAGCCAGGAATATGATTCCTATCCAACCTTCACCGCTGGGAGTCGAGACGCCGTGAATTACAGCCTCAGCCGCAGTGATTGGTGTTAAAATAAGTAGTCCAGCAACAGATGACCAAACAGTCAACTCCAGTGGATTCAATGGTCTTGCTACAGGATCTACCGGTGACGTCATTGCTTGCTTCATCAATATTGTATTGCAAGCCCATGATAGGGCCGCACAAGCAATCAATAGGTTTCCAAAAACCCGCTCTGAAAACGGCAAATCAACATTGGGCGAGTAATAGAAAAGGATGGCAACTCCAGAAATCCCCATGAACAATCCTAGTATCAAATTGATGTGCATTTTTTCCTTGAGAATTATCACCGCCAAAATTGCAGTGAAAAGTGGATTGAAGGTGATCATCAAAGAAGCATCACCAGCAGCGGTATATTGCATCCCAAACATGAAAAAGGCTTGATACACCACCGTGGAAATAAAGCCGATGGCAAAGATTCTTGGCCACTCAGAACGGTTAGGGAACATCCACTGGCCAGAGAGTTTCATAAAAGCTAGGAAACTAACGGTTGCGATTATGTATCTAAGCCATGAAGCAGCGAACGGTAGTATATCATTAGCGACAACTCTGCCTGCGGGCCATCCAAGTCCCCATATTACCGCCACTGAAAATAGTTTTATGTGAACGA
>MDTC01108832.1_pt1 | contig 12023 bp, 1 predicted proteins | sample 811181 | NCBI WGS metagenome assembly MDTC01 (sample SAMN05326644, study PRJNA326480) | marine metagenome | isolation source: seawater | place: Pacific Ocean: North | collected 2011
ACTGGAACATCAGAAGCTGGTATTGTTTTTGGTGGTAGTAGTAATAATACTTATACAGAAGAGTGGAATGGATCAAATTGGTCAGAAGTAAATAATTTGATAATGGGAAGAAGTGGTCATCAGAAACTAGGTATAACTTCTGAAGCTGCTCTTGCTGCTGGTGGAAGCACATCAGAACCTGGTTATGAAGATGCTGATGTTGAATCTTGGAACGGAACAAATTGGTCTGCAGGAACTGTTTTGCCAGCTGCTGCAGCTTGGGGTTCTTCTGCGGGAACTTACGATAGTGGTATTGTTTTCAAATGGCCTGGTTCTGAAACATTCTGTTGGAATGGAAGCTCTTGGTCAGAAGTAGCAGATCGTATTCTTGCACGGCATTGTAGTGCTGGTGCTGGTTCATCAAATGATGCTCTTATAACTGGTGGTAATTCTCCATCTGTCTCACCAGGATATAATACTGTTTGTTCAGAATTTTACAATGGAACGAGTTGGTCAACTGGAACAAGTTTAATAAATGGAAGAGGACAGTTATCTTCAGCTGAAGGTGGAAATACAGGTACTGATAATACGATGGTTTTTGGTGGTGCTGGAACTTATACAGAAGAATTTACCGCCGATGGTACTTTTCCTGTTTCAGCTTCATTTGGACATATAATCGTAGATGATTTAACTGCGGGTTCAATAACAAATTTATGTGAAATTGCTAGTGTGATTCCATCGGTTATGATATCAAGTTCTGCTCAAATTGCTTCAGATATAAGTGGAAGTTTTACAAGTGGATTTGGTTATGCAGGAACAATAAGTGGTTCAGCAACATCAACAGGAAGTTTTACATTATTAAATGTTAGTGAAGATTACAATATAGGTGATGTTTCAGAAGTAACAAATGCTATAGCTGCGCTGACAGCTGGTACGGTTTCAGGTTCAGCTCAATTAGCTACTGATATATCTGGTAGTTTTATAAAAGGATTTGAATTTAGTGGAACAATAAGTGGCTCTTCAACATCAAAACTTGATATTACTAGATTGGATTTTACAAGTCTTTCTGTTTCTGATTTTGCAAACTCAGAACTAACAGGAATTATTCCAACTGGCACTTTAACTAATGGTTCGGCTACTTCAATAGCTAGTCAAATAAGCGGTGCTTTCGATAGTGGATTTGAGTTTACAGGTGTTATATCAGGTAGTTCAACTACAAGCGGTAGTTTTAATATAGTATGTGCTAATCAATTTCCTACTGTAGACCTTTCTGGTATGACAGGTTTAGATGAATCAGGTCATCTTTCTAGTTCATCTCAAATAGCAGCTGATATAAGCGGAAGTTTTACAAGTGGGTTTGAGGTTAGTGATGGTATTACCATATCAGGTAGTTCTACCTCAACTGGTAGTTTTACCATTGTCGGTACTGATTCTACTACTTATGAAGTAACTAATACATCTGGTGTTAGTAACTTTATTCCATCTGATGTGGTAGAGAGTTCTGCGGATATAGCTGCTGAGATTAGTGGTAGTTTTCAACAAGGATATATTCCTGAAGCTGGTCTTATTTCAGGTAGTTCAACTTCAACAGGTTCTTTTAATCACTTTTTAGGTAAAAATTTAGAAACATCTGATATAGAAAATAAAGGTATGAATGTGATACCAGTTGAAGAATATGGAAAAGTATACTCTACACAAAATTGGGATGCTACTGGTTCTTTATCACCAATCGGTTCAGATGGATATGGAGATACAGGACTTGGTACTTTTTCTCAATACGATAATGATTATGGAGTTGCTGGACAATTATTTGTAACTAATGATGGTTTATTAAATATAACTTATGAAACAGGTTCAACTGTCGCTGTTCCTCCTGTTTGGACTGAGGGTCCTGATACGGTTAGCACTAGAAAAGATCATGCATCTGTTTTTGGAACTCAAAATGCGACATTAATATCAGGCGGTAGAAATCCATCATCTGATACATCATTTACAGAAGATTTCAATGGTATAAGTTGGACTGAATTAAACGATTTAACTTTAGCTGCACACAGAGGAGCTGGTGCAGGAACTACTAATGCTGGAATACAGTTTGGTGCTTTTACTAGTCCTCGAGCTAAAACAGAAATATGGAATGGTGTTACATGGCATTCAGCTCAAAACTTAGGTACTGGTAGAGCAACATTAGCTGGAGCTGGAACTCAAAATTCTGCTTTAGCTATGAGTGGGTACACACCTGGTTTAGCTACCAACACAGAACTTTTTAATGGTATTTCTTGGTCAGAACTTAATGATAACATAACTGGTAGAAGGCTTGTGGGTGGAGATGGAACTTCAGATGCTGCTTTTATTGCTGCTGGTGGTACTCCTGCAAAAGTGGCTTGTACAGAAGAGTGGAATGGTTCTACTTGGTCAACAGGCGGTGCTTTAGGTGCTGCTAGATATGGACAAGGTGCATGGGGTAGTGTGAATGCAGCTGTTCAAGCTGGTGGAGGAGGAGTTTCTGGTCTTACAGAAGAATATAACGGAACTTCTTGGTCAGAAACTACTAATACTATAAACTCCTCTATAGCTGAAAATAATTCAGCTGGTGATGCAGGATTGGGAATGACGATACGAAATGAAACTGTGGTTGAGATGTGGACTGGTGGTTTTATCCCATCTTCATCATTTGGAAATCCAAACAACTATTTAAAAACTTGTAAAATAAAACCTAATTTAATTAGTCACTATAGTGGATCATTACAGGAGGATAACTGATGGCAATAAGAGATGTAGTTGTACTTAATACTACTGCTAGTAGATTAGAAACACAACAAAGTACGGATACAGTAAGAATTAAAGGAAGTAGCTCGGAAATTTTATCTGTAGAAAATAGTTCTGGTACTTCTGTATTAAGTATTAACACTTCTACACCATCTGTCACTATCACCGGCGACATTACGACAAGCGGAGCATTTAGTGGTAGTTTAGCTTCTACGGCTAGTTTTGGTAGAGTTGATTCTACAAAGTTAGCAGGTAGTGCAGCTGGTTTAACCAATACCGATAAGGATGGAACAATATCAGGATCAGCACAGATAGCTTCAGAAGTTAGTGGAGCATTTTCAAGTGGTTTCAATGTTGCAGGAAATATTTCAGGTAGTTCTGTATCAAGTGGTAGTTTTTCAATAGTATCAGGTTCAACAATATCTGGTGATGGAAGTGGTCTTTCTAATAATATTCCAACTAATGTTGTTTCAGGAGCTGCACAATTAGCTGATAATATAAGCGGTAGTTTTACAAATGGATTTGAGTTTACAGGAGATATAAGTGGTTCAGTAAATTCAACCGGCTCTTTTGGTAATTTATTTGTAGGTGGATTTTTAATTGGTGATGGAAGTCGATTAATTAATGTAACACCAGATAGTTCATTCTCAGGTTCAGTTCAGTTAGCTAATGATATATCTGGTAGTTTTATAAAAGGATTTAACTATGAGGGCGAAATTAGTGGATCAGTAGATTCAACTGGTTCATTTACAACCCTTACAGCTGAAAAATTAGTCGGTGATGGTAGTCAATTAACAAACAAAATTCCTGTAAATACTCTTTCAAGCTCTGCTCAATTTGCTAGTGAAATAAGTGGTGCTTTCGATAGTGGTTTTAATTATTCAGGAATTATAAGTGGTTCTTCTACTGCAACTGCATCTTTTGGTAGAATTGATGTAACTAATTTATCTGCAACTTCTGTTGATTTAACAAATTGTAGACCAGTAGGATTGGTAAGTTCTTCTGCTCAATTAGCTAGTCAAATAAGCGGTGCTTTCGATAGTGGATTTGAATTTACAGGTACGATACAACCCTCACTTGGTGCTTGGTCTGCTGGTGGTGCTTTAAATACTGGTAGAAGTCAAGATGGTGGTGTTGGAACTAAAGATGCTTTTATTGCAACCGACGGTAGTGGAAAAACTGAAATTTATAATGGAAGTTCTTGGTCAGAAGTAAACGACATGATAAGTGGTTATACTCAACAAGAAGCTGCTGGTTCATCTACATCCGCATTAGTCTTTGGTGGATGGGTTTACGCCGGAGCACCTGCTCCACAGGCAGGTTCTGAGGAGTGGAACGGTACAAATTGGTCTGAACAAGTTCAAATGCCTATGTCAAGAAGCACTCATGTTGCTGCTGGTCAAACAACTGCTGATTCGGCTTTGGCTTTTGCTGGTTCATCTGGAGGAGCTTATCCAAGTCCTACTGATGTAGATACCATTGAATGGAATGGTAGCAGTTGGTCTACATATTCAGAGACAGGTTTTCCTACTCATTGTCGTTATGGTATTGGATTGGGTTCAACAGAAGCTGCTTTATACCACGGACACAGTTCTCTTAACAAAACATGGGATGGAAGTTCTTGGTCATCAATAGCAAACTCAACATCTATTCATTTTAAAGGTGATGGTGGTGGTACTGTAAATGATGCTTTAATATTCGCTGGTATGGATGATTTTGGCGTATATAGTAAGGGTTTCTGTACTGAATTATTTGATGGAAGTTCTTGGTCTACTCAAGGTGCTTTATCTACTGCAAGAACCTATTTAGATGGTGGTGGAACAGTTGCTGGAAATTCTATGGCCGTAGGTGGTGCACCTGGTTTAACATCAGTAGAACATTTTTCACTATCTTTTAATACAGGTTCATTTACTCATTTGGTAGCTACAAAACTTACAGGAGATGCTTCTGGTCTTTCAAATATTATACCATCAAATACCGTATCAAGTTCTGCTCAAATAGCTAGTGATGTAAGCGGAAGTTTTACAAGCGGATTTGAATTTCCAACTGGTAATATACGATATGCTAATGGTGTATGGAGTGCAGAGGCTGCCTTAGCATCATCTATTTCTTATCATGGTGCTGCTGGAGATAAAACAGGACAGATAGTCGCGATGGGATTATCAGGTAATAATGCTTATGCTTCTTTAGATGCGACAAGAACTTTTGAATATAATGGATCAACTTGGTCAGAAGCGGGTGATAATAATACTAATCGTGCCAGAGCAGCTGGTGCAGGATCAGTAAATTCAGCAGTTTTCTTTGGTGGTTATGCTCCTAATTGGTATGGTCAATCTCAAGGAGCTACAGAGATTTATAACGGAACTAATTTTTCGGAAGTGGCTGATTTGATTATACCACGAAGATCTCATATGGGTGCTGGATTGTCTAGTAACGCCGCTCTTGCTCTTGGTGGATATCAAGACTCAGCTCCATTAAATCCAGCTTTTTTTCCAAATATGAGAAGATGTACTGAGGTATGGGATGGAAGTACTTGGACAGAATCAGGTGATGCACCTGCTAATATGCAAAGAGGTGGTATGGCTGGTTCTGTAAATGCAGCTGTTGCATTTGGTTCTAATATAGGTCCTGCAGCCACTACAATACATTGGAATGGTTCAACTTGGTCTTCAGGTGGTACTGGCCACTCTCCAATTGGTATAGATAATACTCATGGTGGAACACAAAACGATGCTATATCAGCTGGTTCTGGTTACATATCTCCATATGTTTATACACCAAGAACTCAATATTATGATGGAACTGTTTGGAGAACTGGTCCTAATATGACTACTGAATTGGCTCATAGAGGAATGGGCCACAATCAAGGAAATGCTGGAGGAGCCTTAGCAGCTGGTGGTGAAGGTGGAGCTCCATTTGCTGGTTGTACGAATACAGAATCACATACAGAAGCGGTAGCCTCAGCTTCAATAGCTCATCTTATAACATCAACTATTGATGGAGATGGTTCTAATTTAACAAATTGTCTACATCCAGCTACTTACATATCAAGTTCAACTCAAATAGCAGATGACATAAGTGGAAGTTTTACTAATGGATTTGAGTTTACTAATACTTTAGGAAGTATTTCTTCTGTTTGGTCTACGGGTGGATATTTGATTCATGGTTGCAACTTTGGTGCTGGATGGGGAACTCAGAACGCAGCTGCTTTTGCTACAAATGGAATTACGGAAGAGTATGATGGAACAGTTTGGTCAGCAAATGCTTATGCTATGAGTTCATCTAGAGAGTGTCATACTGGTATTGGAACACAAACTGCTGGATTAGTATTCGGTGGTATTTTAACTCCTGGTGGAAGTATGTCCGATAAAACAGAAACATACGATGGTAGTGTTTGGGCTCAAGTAAATACGATGCAGGAAGCTAGAAAGGCTCATAGTGGAGCTGGAACTCAAAATGCCGGACTCGCATTTGGTGGTGTTAGAGTACCTGGATTAGTAGCTTGTTCAGAAGAATGGAATGGAACTAACTGGTCAGAAGGAAATGATTTAATAACTGCTAGATGTGTTCTTGCAGGCTCTGGTACTCAAAATGCAGGTTTAGCAATAGGTGGTAAATCTCCATCATATGAAACAGATACGGAAGAATATAATGGAACTTCTTATGCTGCTGGTGGTCATTTACCAACAGCAACTGCTTGTCTAGCTGCAGCTGGTACACAAAATTATAGTATAGCCTTTGGTGGAAATCAAAATCCAACAATAGTGGCTACAACAGTTGAATATGATGGTACTGCTTGGACTTCTCGTAATTCTTTAGGAACTGCGGTTGAAAAACATAATGCAGCTGGTGATGGTAGTAATGGATTATCATTTTCAGGTGGTCCTGTTACTCGTGGAACAGAAGAATTTACAGGTGGTACGATAACATCAGCATCTTTTGGTAAATTAGTTGCTACAACTTTGCAGGGTGGAGACATTAGTGGCATTACTGGATTGAATGAAGGTTCTGGCATATTGAGTAGCTCAGCTCAAATGGCTTCCGATATAAGTGGTAGTTTTATAAGTGGATTTGAATTTAGTGGTTTAGTTGGAAGAACAAGTGATGTTTGGAGTACGGGTGGTGCATTAGCTAAAGCTATCGGATATCATTCTCAATGGGGAACTCAAAACGCATCATTAGTTGCTGGTGCTGCTTCTGGATCAATTGCTCCTCATTACTTTAATGGAACTCAAATATACAATGGTACAACTTGGAATAATACAGGACATACATTAAATCAAGGAAGAAGTTCAACTGCTGGTACTGGTACAGATTCCGAAAGTGGTATACTAATTGGTGGTTATTTTAATTACAAACAGACAGAAGAATACGATGGAACAAGTTGGACAGAAGTAAATGATATAATTACAGAAAGATTTAATGGAATGTTGTTTGGAAATACAGAGGCTGCGATTGTTACTGGTGGTGAAACAGGAATAAATAATACAGAATCGTGGAATGGAACAAATTGGTCTGCTGTAAATAATTTAATTCGTAGTGCTCATAATACTGCTGAAGGTGGTACACAAAATGCTGGAATAATATTTGGTGGTGGTGATGGTGCATATGCAGTCGATAATTGTACTGATGAATGGAATGGTACGAATTGGTCTGCTGGTGGAGCTATGATAAATAACTCTTATACTGCTGCAGGTAATGGAATTCAAAACTCTGCTTGGTCTCGACACTGCCATCCCAATAGTCAAAATACTGGTGCTACAACAGAATTTTATAATGGTACGAGTTGGTCTTCTGGTCCTTTAGGTCTTGTAGATTCATATAGTTCTCAAGGATCAGGAACAAGATCAGCTGGATTACTTGCTGGTGGTAATAAACATCCATATACTCCTGCTAATTATCATACATGTACTGAACATTTAGATGGTCCTAGTATAGCAACAGGTTCAATTGGAAACATTGTTGCTAATACTCTAATAGGTGATGCTAGTAATATGATTAATATTCTACCTAATGTTGGTATGATTTCAGGTTCCGCTCAAATTGCATCTGCTATAACAGGAAGTTTTATCAAAGGATTTGAATTTACAGGTACATATGGTAACTCAATAGGTGCTTGGACTACTGCAGCTTCTATGATTGATTCTAGATATAACCATACGGGTGCTGGAGTTCAAGATGCAACTGTTGCAATCGCTGGATATTGTGATGGGGGATCACCTTATACTTTTGCAAAAGTAGAACATTACAATGGTAATATTTGGTCAGCAGGTGGAGATTTACCCTATGCAAGAGCTGGTCATGGTGCTGCTGGTTCACAAACCGCTACTGTGGCTTGGGGTGGATTCATCTATGGATCTCCTGTAAGATGTAAAACTACAAATGAATATAATGGAACATCTTGGGCTAGTGCTAATGATTTCCCAATAATAATAGGGAATGAAAGAGGTGCAGGAATAGGTACACAAACAGCAGCTATGAGTGTAGGTGGAAATCCTCATTCATCATATCAAGGGTCTGGTTCTTTTATGTATGATGGTTTGAATTGGTCAAAACAAATGGAATTAGCTAACTCATATTTGTCTGCTACCGTATCTGTTGGTTCTGTAAATGCTGCTATAACATATGGTGGTAGTCCCTCTACCAACCATGCAGTCACTTGCAACTGGGATGGGTCTACTTGGAGTAATACTGGTGCTAATATGATAAATACTGCAGTTGATCATTCAGGAGGTGGTACACAAAATGCAGCTTATTCAGCTTATTCTCCTGCAGTACCAGGTAGAACTGTAACTGAATTTTGGAATGGTAGTGCTTGGTCGCAAGGGCCTGATATGGTTTACACAAAGATGGACTTCTCAAAAGGTAATGGAACAACTCAAGCTGGTATTATGTTTGGTGCTTCACATGCACCGAATTACAATTTACATTGTACGGAACTTTGGAATCAAACTTTTACAACTGGTTCCTCTACTTTCAATTCTAATTATAAAGGTGTTAGTGGTTCACTAAAGCATGTAGAGGCTAATAAATTAGTTATTTGTAGAGAAAATAAATTAAAAGCTTCAAAATCTTTTCAATTACCATTCTTTACATCTGATCCGATAACAGGTTCATTGGTAACTGGTGCACAAGCTTCTGATATTATTACTGGAAGTGCACTAACAAGCGGATCAGATATGTCTCAATACTTTGGTGAAGTGTGGTGGAATAAAACTGAGAATAAATTAAAATTTAGTTTTCCTGTAAATGCTTGGTCTGAGGTTGCTGATTTAAATACTGCTAAAGGTTTAAGCTTTGGAGCAGCTGGTTCTGGAATACATGATGCTTTAGCTTTTGGTGGAGCTACTGCTGGGCTTAGTCCTGTAGTTTGTACACGTACCACAGAACTTTGGAATGGAACATCGTGGTCTGAGGTTGCTGATTTACAAGATGATATGTTGCGTACGGGTGGAACAGGTTGTTCATCAAACGCTGCAATTATGACTGGAGCGGCTTCTAGTAATCCTATTGCACTCTTTCAAAGTAAAAATGCTAATACATGGGATGGTATAGTTTGGACAGAAGTAAGTGATCACATTACTTCTAGAGGATGTACCTCAATGTCTGGTACAGCAAACGCTGGTTTATTAGCTCCTGGTGTTGTATATGGTGGTAGTGGTTCGCCAACCACAGAGGAATGGAACGGAACAAATTGGACAACATCTACTAATGCTAGTTTATCTTATGGACAATATAACGCCCAATTGATAGGAACTCAGAATGATACTATACAAGGTGCAGATCCAGGCCCATTTGGGCGTGCTAGTCATTATGATGGTACAAGTTGGGCAACTATAAATAATTATTCTGATTATTGTTCAAGAGCTGGTTTTGGAACTGCCAATGCTGCTATATATGCTGGTGGTTGTTCTCCTTCTCCATCTGGAGCCGAAATTACTATTTCAGAGGAATATAATGGAGTGGCTTGGAGTCAGGCAAGTCAATTAGGTCAAGGTAGAGCATATGGTTTTCGTGCCGGTACTCAAGGTTCTGGTATGTTATCTGGCGGTTCTAAAGGTCATCCTGGCATTACCGTTTATGCTAATACAGAAATGTATTATACACACTACATAAAAACTGGATGTGAATAATGAAAAGTTTAATATTTATAGTAAATGGAGATTCATAGATGGGCGTAAGAGATGCCATAGTTTTAAATACCACAGGTAGTAATTTTGAAGCAATTCAATCCAATGATACGGTAAGAATCAAAGGAGATAATTCAGAATTACTTTCGTTGAGAAATGATAGTGGTACAACTATTTTTAAAGTAGATACATCCGATAGTTCTGTTACTATGACTGGTAACATTACTGGAAGTGCTAATTTAAGTGGTAGTGCAACAACATCAGGTTCTTTTGGAAGATTTGATGGTACACTTTTTGTAGGTGATGGAAATGATTCTACCCTAAGAGCTACGTTACCAAGAAATGCAGGAACGGTTACAGGTTCTGCTCAAATGGCTGATGATATAAGCGGTAGTTTTACAAGTGGGTTTAATTACGAAGGAACTATATCTGGTTGCACCGTAACTGCTGGTGGTACGTGGAGCGCAGGTGGTGCTTTATCTTGTGCTCAAACCTATGCAGCTGTTGCTGGAGATAAAAACGCTTCTATACTTGCTATGGGTACTCCATCTACATGGCCTGCGCCATCTATAGTTGGTTCTGTAGATAATAATGAAGAATACAATGGTACGTCTTGGTCAGAAGCTAACAATAATAATACTGCTCGTTATAGATCAGCCGCTGCAGGAACTCAAACTGATTCAGTATTTTTTGGTGGTGTGCTTACTCCACCCGCTAATCCTGCTTGGTATGGAATTTCAACTGGTGCTACGGAAATTTATAATGGTACAAATTTTTCAGAAGTAAATGACATGATTATACCACGAAGAGCTCATATGGGTGCTGGTTTAACTGGTAATGCTGCTCTTGCTATTGGTGGTTATGACGATTCTGGTTTTGGTCCTCAAAATCCATCTGCTACACCTAGTATGGATGAGAATGTTGAGGTATGGAATGGAACGAATTGGGCTGATGATGGTCAAGTGCCGGTATCTGTAAGAAGAGGTGCTGCTGCTGGTTCAACAGAATCAGCTATTGTTTTTGGAACTAATTTTAATAAAACTGAAACTTATGAATGGAATGGTTCGAGTTGGTCTGAAGGTGGTACTAATCATCAGAGCCGTCAAGATGTTGGTGGAGGTGGAACACAAAATGACGCGATATCATTTGGTGGATGGCCGACAAATAATGTTGGAACTTGTGCACAAAATTACGATGGAACTACTTGGTCTATCACTGGTGCTTTAATTAATAATAGAAGTCGTGGTGGTATGGGTGCTAATCAAGGTAAAGCCTCTACTGCTCACAGAGCTGGTGGTGGTGCTTCACCAGCTAGTTATGGTGCTTGTGGTGAAACAGAGGAATACACAGGTGGTGTTGGTGGTACAGTATCCTTTGGTGATATAAAAGCAACAACTTTAAAAGGTAATGCTACAAATATAAGTTCTTCCTTATATGCGGGATCAACTGTTGTTAGTGGATCACCACAAATAGCATCAGATGTAAGTGGTAGTTTTACAAGTGGATTTGAATTTAGTGGTGTTATATCGGGTAGTGTAAACTCATCAGGTAGTTTTGGAAGGGTTGTTGCAGATTTCTTTACAGGTGATGCGTGTTTTATATCAACTTCTATATCAATTGGTGATAATATTATATCAGGTTCAGCTCAGTTAGCTGCTGATATTAGTGGTGCTTTTGATAGCGGTTTTGAATACTCTGGATCAATAGAAGTTAAACCATCTGAATGGGATTCATGGTCAACCCATCAACCTTTGATCACAGGTAGAGCTGCTTTAGGTGGAAAGGGAAATAGAAATGCTGCAATTGCTGCTGGGGGTGTTGGCAATTACGCTGCTCCACATAGTGAAGCAGATCAGATGGGGCATTATTTCTTTAGTGGTGTAGCAGTTACCTGTACAGAGGAATGGAATGGAACCAGTTGGACAGAAGTAAATGACATGATCGATGCGAGTTCTACAGGTTATGGTGGAACAACCGAAGCTGGATATGCGATGGGTAGATCATATCCACTTCATGTTCAAACAGAAGAATGGAACGGAACAAATTGGTCAGAAGGTCCAGATGTAAATGCGGGATCAGCTGGTAGACGATCAGATGCCGGTGGGTGCTCTCCAAGTCAAATTTATTTAATCGGTGGTTACGGTTCAA
>MDTC01045946.1_pt1 | contig 12022 bp, 7 predicted proteins | sample 811181 | NCBI WGS metagenome assembly MDTC01 (sample SAMN05326644, study PRJNA326480) | marine metagenome | isolation source: seawater | place: Pacific Ocean: North | collected 2011
GCGATAATTGCCCCGATGCAGAGAACCCAAATCAAACCGATGTAGATGGCGATGCCATAGGCGATCGATGTGATAACTGTCCGGATGTAGACAATGGCAATCAGGCTGACCGCGACGGCGATGGTGTCGGTGATCGGTGCGATAACTGCATTGCCGTCGAGAATATCGACCAACTAGACACGGATGGAGATGGGACCGGTGATGTCTGCGACATCTGTAATGGGGCCATTGAAGATGAGTTATGTAATGGCCGGGATGATGATTGCGATGGTGACATTGACGAAGATATCCCTCTCGGCGATGAGTGTGAGACCGGGACGCCCGGCGCCTGCGGTCAAGGACGATTGACGTGTTTGGACGGTGAATTTGTATGCGATACAGGCTCGGTTGGAGACGGTGTAGCCGAACAATGCAATGGACAAGATGATGATTGTGATGGCCAAATAGACGAAGAGGTGAGCGGGAATGGAAGCCGATGTGCGACCGGAGACACCGGCATCTGCGCCGAAGGAATTCAATCGTGTCTCGAGGGTAATATGCTCTGTACGCCAAACACGTCTCCCCGGCCGGAAGTCTGCGATGGCATCGACAACGATTGTGATGGCATCATCGATGAAGGCGTACGCAATGCCTGCGGACGGTGTTCTGATCCAGAGCTCGATCGCTGTGATGGTCTAGATGACGATTGCGACGGCACCGCCGATGAAGATGCTGAGTGTCCTATGGGGTCCAGGTGTGTTGATGGTGAGTGCCGAAATCCTTGCGCGGCCAACGAATGCCCCAACGGCGAGGTGTGTCGAGACGGTATCTGTCTTGACCGTTGCTCATTGGTACAGTGCGAAGCGAATGAGCGTTGCGATAATGGCAGTTGCTATGACCCATGCTCCGATGTTGAATGCGACGAAGGCCAGATCTGTTTTGATGGTGAGTGCGGCGACGATGACTGCTCGCGTACTGGCTGCCCAACCGGTGAGAGATGCCAGGCTGGAACGTGCGCACCCAACCCATGTTTTGGTGTTGAATGCGCGCTCGCTGAATTTTGTAGGGACGGTAATTGTATTAATTCATGTGCCCTCGTCAGTTGCCCCCTCGATGCCATCTGCATTGACGGAGAGTGCATTGACGATCCGTGTTACACAATTTCGTGCGATGCCGATGAAACCTGCCAAGATGGACTGTGTATTGGACCATGTGATGACTGCAATGACGACCAAGTCTGCATTTCGGGCCAGTGCGAAACAGATCCCTGCTTCGATATTGTTTGCCCACCGAATCAGGCGTGCGTGATTGGCACCGATGGCTCTGCCCAATGCGTCGGTGATTGGAATCAGAATACACCAGAGAGAGATGCTGCCGCGCCCGAGCCAGACGCCGGTACCGAACTCGATATGGGCATGACAGGAGTGGAGTATGCGGATGCACAACCTGGAACCGACCCACCCAGTCCAGATATGGGAGACTCGGTCTCTGCTGAACCGGAAGCGGTCGGCTGCGCCTGTGATGCCAATGGGTCTGGTCCAAACCCATCTCTTTTCTGGATCCTTTTGGTCTGTCTAGCCCCCCTTCGGAACAAACGCCTGCGCGAGTCAAACTCTCGGCTTCAAATGTAAAAAACGGCATTACCTACCGGCACTAAACAAATGCCATGCGGAATCCATCAGTAAACCTTACAACTTCCTAAACCATTGGAAATTATATAAAATCCTTTTCCATTTCACTTGTACAAGTTTAAAAAAAGTCGCTAGAATTTCGGGCAGTAATCGACACGCACCCAGGCTCTAGCCTGGGAGAGGTCAACTTCTTTTTTTTGAAACTAACTTTCGCGGGGCGCCGACCAAGATGGGGATCAAACTATCTATTGAAATCGAGATTGATGGGAACATGGATCCCACTCTCAAAGAACTCACTGAAGCCGTATTAAAACTGGCCTTGCAAGGCACGTCATCGTCGTCGGTTTCATCAGTGGCTGTCGACAGTACAAAACCACAGGGCAAAAAGAGGCTCCGGCGACCACCCGATAGGCCGAAGTTGACCGGTACGCCGGAAGAGCAGTGGCTTCAATTTCAAGCGAAGGCGCCTGGCCGAACTAAAGAATTCGCAGACCTCGTCAAAGGGAAGGAGCCGGCGTTTCTCATGCAAACAGAGGCGATGAAGGCATTAGATATTGGCGAGGCCCGAGCAATCGGTGGACTGACGGGTTCTATGCGTCGATGGGCTGTCGCTGACGGAATCGAACTCCCCTGGTCCGCGACAAAAATCGAAGGCCAGCGCGCATGGATATGGCGTGGCTTTGACCCATCGGGCGAGCTGATGCCACCACCGAATGCGTATCTTGAGATCGAGCGTGAATTAGCGCCACCGGCGACATATGAAGAGTACTTCGAACGACTGCCTGAGCGGTCCCAAAACTTTCTCAACTACGTGGAGTCGGCGGGCACTGCCACTCTTCAGGATGCCATGGACGCCCTTGGCATCGATAACCCGAAGGCGCTGGGTGGGCTTGCAGGCTCCCTCAACAGGTGGGGTCGCGCAGCTGGCTTACCCGTGCCATTCGTTACCGAACGCATCGACGATCAGAAATGTTACCGTTGGGTCGGCGTCGAGTCGGAGGTGCTGCCCCCAAAATCTGAAGCGTCCGCCGCCCGGGCCGCGGACGCGAAATCAGACCCTGGGGCGGTCATAGATCAATTGAACGCTTTTTTACCGGACCGCCACTGCCGATTTCTTGGATTTCTGCAGACCAACGGTACGGCATCGGTTAGCGATGCGCTTGGACAATTAGCACTTGAGAAAGCAAGCGGAATACCGGATGTGCTGAAAAGCATTCAAACTGTTTGTACATTCAGGGACTTACCGTACCCAATCGAAGAACGTACTAATGCTGCTGGTAGCCGATTCTGGACCTTAACTGGATGGACTCAAAAATCATCTCAGCTGAGTGCCCCTCCCCAAAACGACCCATCGGCCGGTAATGCGGTGGGACCGGGTGTCAGGCGTAGACGCCAGCGTGTATAGTGGTGGTATGACCACTGAAGACTCGTGTAAAACAATTCATTCAAAGCAGACCGTTGGGCCGGTTATTGAACGTGTCTTCCGAGGCCAAAGTCCAGCAATTTTTGGCCTGCACGGCTTTACGGGAGGGCCAGGCGATTTCGTCGACATTGCGAAACAAATCGGTCACCAGTTTATGGCCCCCTATCTCTTGGGGCATGGGCCCCCTCCGAATGGCGAGTCAACCGTCGCCACCAGCATCGATGAGTACGCCGACTTCATTGCCGACGCCACCGATGAGAAGACGATTCTTCTCGGCTATTCAATGGGAGCACGAGTTGCACTCGATGCCCTTTTAAGAAAAAAGAACACCCCGAAAGCCCTTGTCTTAATCAGCGGGACTGCTGGTCTGATATCTTTGGATGAAAGACGGGCGCGCTACAAACAAGACGTGTCCTTATGTCGGCAATTAGCAGACACAGGCGTAGCCCAATTCTTGGAGGTCTGGCGGCAGCATCCACTTATTTCTACCCAAGTCAACGCAAGCGCATCGCTGAGACAACGAATGGCATCGATTCGTTTAAATCACACAGCATTTGGACTTGCTCATGCACTCAAGACACTCAGCCCCGGGCAGCTGCCAGGGCGCTGGGAGCAACTGCATCAGCTGAGCTTACCCGTGTTACTCATTACAGGTAGACTTGACACGAAGTACCATGGTCTCGCTGAGACATTGTGTCGGCATATCCCCCACGCCATATGGCATATTATCGACGGTGCCGGACATGCACCGCATCTTGAAAGACCGGGTCCGACGGCAGATATAATTCGTCGATTCATCTCCTCGATTTAAGGACAATTGAAGGTCGAGCATGGACAACAGAAATGAGTATGCCTATCAGGCTTTTTACTGCGAAGAAAACGTCTGGCAATTCCTGAAGGAAAAAGCCGCTCACAACTCGGATGACTATGCGGCCGTCTTCATCACCAATGCGGGACGACACGTCGCTCTCGCACAACAGCGAAACGGAGACGAACAGGGATTCGTGATGTGGGATTACCACGTCGTGGCTCTGTCTTATCAACCGACCCCCCTGGTCTGGGACTTCGACACCCGGCTCCCATGGCCTTGTCCCGCCATAGACTGGCTAGACCAAACATTTTCACCATTCCGCTTTGCGCCTGAAATCTACCAACCTAAGTTTAAGATCTGTAAAGCCATGACCGTCCTTCAACACTTTCAGTCTGATCGGCGGCATATGCGCTGCGAGACAGGTCAGTGGCTCCAACCACCGCCAGATTGGCCGACAATTGGTCGTGAACATAATCTAGACGCTTGGTTAGACCTATCCAGTAATAAACTCGGCATGTCTTACGAGTTAAATGCACTGATCGGTCAATTAGGTTGAGTCACCAACTGAGTTTCCTCATCTGCGTCTTAAGATGGCATAAAAAACATCGACGAAAGTCCCATCAATCGGCCATAATGGACGACCAAGCTCTATCTGACAGCATCGGTTAGCTTAGAAAGTAGACATGCGACGAGACCAGACACAATTCATATTTTCAGAACGCGTCATGACAGGCTGTTCCACTGATGCCATCAGACCGAGACTGCTCACTGTGACAGATGGGCTCATCACACGGGTCGATGACATTGACCGGTCCCAGCTCATGGAGTCGGTCGCCCATGGCGCCGAACTCACAGATCTTGGGTCTCATCTTTTGACCCCAGCATTTGTTAATTCTCACACCCATTTGTCCATGAATGTCTACCGTGGAATTGGCTTGGCTGCGATGACTGGTAATATCGTCGAGGACCTCTACTTTCACCTAGAAAACACGCTCACGCCCGCAGAGGTAAAAGCGTTTAGCCGGATGGGTGCCTATGACTGTTTATTGTCCGGTATCGGCATGGTTTGGGATCACTACTACCATGCACGGGCCGTAGCCGATGCCTTGATTGATGTTGGACTCACCGGGGTCATTGCACCGACTTTGCAGGATTTAAATGGGCCTGGCGTTCAATGGCTCGATGAGCAGTGGATTGCAACGGACGCGCTGACCCATGGTGGTCAATATTCGAAGGCGGGGATTTATTCAGCACTGGGTCCTCATGCGACCGATACAGTCAGCGACAGACTTTGGCGAGAGATCTCAGATTGGGCCGCTGATAAACACATACCCATACATGCCCACGTTGGACAATCCATCGAGGAGTATGAAAGGAATGTCACCAACCATGGGGCCTCACCAGTGGCGAGACTGGAGCGACTTGGCGTCCTTGAAAAGGCCCCTATATTCTTACTTGTTCACGGGCAATTCGTGAGCCGGGAAGATATTGCTCTGCTCAATACGGAAAGACACGTCTTGGGGCATTGCCCCTATTCACAGGTTCAATTCTGCTTTCCTGCCCCAATATCAATGTGGATGGACGCGGGTCTTAAGGTCGTTCTTGGTACTGATTCCGGCGCCTGTAACGACACAATGAATGTACAGCAAGAATTACGATTATTGGCAGAAGGGCCAACCTACCAAGTGACTCATTCAGAGCTGATACAGTCTTTTGCAGACCAATCGACCAATGCCGCGGGCCAGCTCTTAGACCAACGACGGGTCGCTGAACGAACAAAACGGAGGTTTTTAAACGAACCTTACGCCTTGCTCGACACGGTCTGGAAGACGCCGGGCAGGCTCCACCCCCATGTTAAATGTGGGCAAATCAGCGACGGATATTTGGCGAATTTAGCCGTTTGGAATCTTGATCATCCTGCCATTTGGCCTGCCAATAACATCGAGCGCAGTCTGACCTACTCAGATGCCGCACAGGCATTATATGGCGTTATGACCAATGGCGTCTGGCGCGGAGACCTAGGGCACTTCGCCCATAGCATTCTGAATAGTGATGACTACAAACAGGCCCGAACCGAAGCCGACAAGCGATTGAATGAACTAAAAAACAGACTAGGGCTCGGTTCATAAAACAATCGTACTCAGTACAGAACGTCGATCAATTTGAGAAACCGTGGCATGCTCGAGGTTAATTTCGTCATTCCAGGGTAAAGGCCATGAGCGATCAGTCTAGCCAAACGGCACAAACCATCTGCTTAGCAATCCTCGCGTCCATCGCGTCTGCGTCTGCTCTGTACTGGCTAAAGCCCGTGATGATTCCGTTCATCTTATCGATCCTTCTCGCCTATTTACTCTCCCCACTGGTCAGCCTGTTGCAGACACGGCTTAAGCTACCGGGTGGGATTGCTATCGTCGGGTCACTCTTGGTCTGCAGTTTGGTTTTCTACGGGCTCATCCTTCTCATCGCATCGTCCATCAGCGAGCTGTCGGAAAACTCAAGCAAGTACCAAACCAAGGTGGGGCAAATGATCGATGATATCAGTCAATGGCTTCAGCTACGCGGATTTGATATCGATGCGCAAACCATGAAGACGAAACTGGCCAACATGAACTGGGGCGAGACAGCGGGCGATTTGGCCAATGGACTGATTGCGTTCTTATCGAATACCTTCTTGATTTTAATCTTTGCCATCTACCTATTACAGGGACAGTCAGTCGATCAAACCGACGACAATGCATCACCAGTTCGTCAGAAAATTGAAGGTCGAATCAAACGGTACTTGACCATCAAGATTGCCCTTTCAGCAGCAACAGGCATTCTCACAGCCATCATTCTGATGACCTTGGGTGTCGATGCAGCGCTCCTATTTGGTATCCTCGCCTTCCTGTTGAACTTCATTCCCAGTGTTGGCTCGGTTATCGCAACTCTACTCCCTGTCCCGCTGGTTTTGTTCGAGCCAACGCTGAGTGGCACGACTGTTCTATTGACCATCCTGCTTCCGGCTACGGTTCATATCGTCATTGGCAATGTGTTGGAGCCAAAGATTATGGGCGATTCACTTGAGCTTCATCCCATTACCATTCTACTGAGCCTGGTCTTTTGGGGGATGCTCTGGGGTGTTCCAGGCATGCTTTTAGCTGTGCCCATTTCGGCGACAATTTGTGTGCTACTCGATAGTCAGTCTGGCACAAAAAGGCTGGCCAAACTCATGGCGGGACAATCTAATTAATGGCAATTCACTCGCTTAAACTCAGGTCCGCGGCCTCGCCCTGAACGATGCGGTAACGGTGCCCGGCATTCAGACGAAGAGTCTGAATGGTTTTCTGAGCATTGGGCCATTTAATTTCAATGAGCACCTCACACTGTTCACCGAGACCAAAATGAAGGATTCGGTCGGTTTGAGCCCCATAGTGACCATAGCCACCGATCACCTGCTGCGTCTGTTCTAACGACGCAGTGGTGACGGTCACCGTCGCGCCCACAGCACCTCGATTGCTCCCGTCTCCACCGACCAATTCCAATTGAATCCAATTGTTCACCTGACCAAATTGATTCTCAAAGTACCGAAGCGACGCTGTCTCATAGCAATTGTTGGGCTGGTTGGCATTACATCGATTTCGACTATGGCCCACGACAATATCTAAATCACCGTCGCGATCGAAGTCAGCCACAGCCATGCCATGACTGCGGTTGTGTTGAAAGAAATCACTGACGGCCATTTCACTGAAACTCACGTCTCCGTCCGTCGATATATTTCTGTATAAGTGACCACGATTACCGGCATAGTCTGTCCCACCCAAATAAAGGTCCTGGCGACCATCATTATCGAAGTCAAAAGCAACTGCGGTAATGTGGCCTTCGTCCCAAGACGGGCTCTCATGAACCATGCCGAGTCCTGTCTCCTCACGCCCCGGACGTCTAAACGTCACATCGGCGGTCCCTTGGTTGATGAGAACTTCGCTGGCATCTGATCCAGGCCCGGCCCACCAATGCCTAATTTCGGTGGTATAGAGGTCCATCCAACCATCATTATTAAAATCTGCACACACGGTTGCTCCACTGTTACCCCCGTTACGAAAGGCCTCTCGATCTATCTCGTGTCTCCAATTGGTCTGATTACAGGCAATATTAGGTGCTGGGGTGTCAGCACAACCAGGGATATTGGGCTGAGATGCACAGTAACAGCGGGCAAACTGGTTATCTTGCCATTGTTGATTTTGGTCAAATGCATACCCAGATTCGACGCTTCGATTCTGATAATTCACTTGGCCCGCATCTCGCTGAGCTTGCCATAAGTGGTTTGGTGCACGACCATACGAACCGGCCAGCAACTCCGGTAAACCATCGCGGTTTAAATCGCAGGCGAGAGCAGACCAAGCCGTCGTATGACCCCGGGCCAGATTCAAATCAGCGAGTCGCATCCAGGGCTGAGTTTCAAGCCCCACTTGACCGGTGATATCGACAAAATCGCCCTGGCCATCGCCACGAAACAACCGGTCTTGAGCTGGTGTGCCCAAGCCGCCCTGGGCCATCCACAGGTCGAGGTTGCCATCGAGGTCATAATCCAACCAAGATGCGCCTGACGGAACATCGTCCCGACCCACTTGCCTGAGGCTGTGGTCGGCCGCAAGTATCGTAAATACACCACTGCCATCATTGACCAATAATTCGCTGCGTTCATTGACTTGCACGGCATCGAGTCCATCGAGTTCCAGCGTCACCCCCATACGCGTATCGACGCCACTATAGATATCCATGTCTCCATCATTATCGTAGTCGCCAAAAACAATGACTTCAGTTGGGCGGCCAACACCGACCGGATACTGACCGCGGGTTTGAAAAACACCTGTCTGGTCTGTGACGTCTTGGAAGGCATTCCCCCGATTTCTGAGCACCCAATGATGGCGCCGAATCCCCTGTTCTTCGCTCAAGATATCTGCACGCACACCGCTCTTCCGGACAACCAAATCCGCGTAGCCATCGCCGTCAATATCACCGAGAGTAATCCGGTTGCCCGTCACAGATGCACGGTCTAGCTTCCATTGCGTCGTTCGTTCAATAAATACGGGTCGACCCACTTCGTAGAGGTCACCTGGGACACACCGGCCTGGAATGACCGGGTCTGGTATACTTTGGTCGACGTCGATCGCGCCGCCATCTAGACCATTCAATGCCCCGTCTACAAATAGACCAGAGTCGATGGCCTCTCCATCGATTTCAGTCGTCAGCTGGTCCCCCGTACTTGAATCGATTAAGACAATTGTGCCTGTGTTTGAGTCTGACTCATCACACGCCATGAAAACAACTGCCAGGAGACATAGCGAAACACGAAAAATTGATAATTTCATAAGCACTTAAGCCCGTTTCCGTTCATTGGGAAGTCATAACAACCGACCGGAGTTCCAGACTAAATCTAGACACTCTTGCAAATCAAACTCAAATCACCATGAGAGAGCTAGTAATCAAAAGTCTAGAGAGCTAGATTTGGTCATGTCGAAGCTACAGACATTACCCATCGACGCCCACTTGGACGCCATCAAAGCGTGTGTCGATCGTCAGCAAAATGCCGTCATCATTGCTGCGCCAGGTTCAGGGAAAACAACCCGGGTTCCACTGGCATTCCTCAATCATACGCAGGGTAAAATCATTGTCTGCCAGCCTCGACGAATTGCGGCGCGTTCGACCTCAAAGTACATGGCTTGCTTGAATGGCTCAAAGCCAGGTGAGTCAATTGGTTATCGGGTGAGATTCGACCGGAAGATATCCGAACGGACTCAAATTGAGATTGTGACCGAAGGCGTCTTATTACGACAAATACAGCGAGACCCTGGTCTAGCGGGTATCTCCATGGTGATCTTCGATGAATTTCACGAACGGAGCTTGGCGACGGACTTAAATCTGGCTATGACCCGAGAAGTCCAAAATAGTCTACGTCCAGACCTATCTATCCTGGTCATGTCTGCAACTCTCGACCCTCAACCCGTCGCCGACTTCTTGGATGCCCGCATATTTGACGTAGCCGGAAAGGCTCATCCGGTCGAGGTCGTCTATGACCCAGCACCAAACCCACAAGCTCTGATCAACCATGCGGCCAACACAGTTCTAAAGACGCTCCGAAATCAAAATCACGGACATGTTCTCGTCTTTTGTCCCGGCATTAAGGAAATTGGAAAACTGGTCAAAGCCTTAGAGTCTGATTCCAATCAATTTGACATTAAAACTTTACATGGCCGTCTCAAACCGCAGGAACAGGATCTTGCGTTTGCCGACACAGGCCTACGAAAAGTGATCGTCGCGACAAACATTGCCGAGACCTCTTTGACGATAGATGGAGTCAGCGCCGTCGTCGACATGGGTCTCGCACGCCAGCCGCGTTTCGATCCAGCACTCGGCCTAGACCGACTGGAGACCGTCCGAATAGATAAGCATGCCGCCGATCAAAGAAAGGGACGAGCTGGTCGAACGGGTCCGGGCGTTTGTTATCGGCTCTGGAGCACATCGGTTCAAAACTCAATGCGTCCCGCACTCCTGCCCGAACTTCATCGACTCGACCTAACTCAGAGCATACTTCAAGTCAGATCCTGGGGCAGTCGAGTTGAGTCATTCGGATGGTTTGAAGCACCAAGAAAAGACTCTATTGAACATGCCCTGTCGGTCTTGAAGAGACTGGATGCAATCGATGACCGGGGTATGACACGCCTTGGACATGAGCTGGTCAGGCTTCCTCTTCATCCACGATTAGCCAGCCTATTATTGGGGGCAGCTGGGACCCCGGAACTCGATGAAGTCGCAACTTTAGTGGCTCTATTGAGTGGTCGAGATTTTGTTACAGACGTGATGGACTCAGTCGGCGACAGCGACTTCACCATTCGATACGAACTCCTACGAGCTATCCAAGACGGTCTCTCGGTGCCCGGTGTGAGACGACAAGCAGCGCGAGAAATCATTAAGGCCCGGGATGAAATGCTCCGGCTCATCGATTCTAAAAAGCCTCATTCGCATAGCCAGAAAACCAGCCTGGGACTGGGAAGCCACTTTTTACATGCCTTTCCTGAGCGTTTAGGTGTGCGACGACACATGGGTAAAAAACGCTTTCTTTTGGCCTCTGGTAAGGGCGCAATCCTCTCCGATGACAGCATTGTCACATCATCTGAATTCATTTGTGCTCTCAGTCTCCGCCCGACGCGCTACCAAGGGCACAGTATACACATGATCGATTTGGCTCATCACATCGACCGGTCTCAACTTCCTCTCGAAGAGAGCTTGGAATACGAATGGGATCAAAACGCGAGTCGAGTACAAGCACGCGCTGTCCATCGTTATCTCGATTTGGTCATTTCGAGCTCGGCCGCTGCCTGTGAGCCCGGCGCACCCGACTGTACGGAACGATTGGCACGTGCAGCCGCAATGACACCCGACAAAGCATTTGGACTGGTCGACGGCTCGGCGAAGCTAGCCTTCATTAAACGCTATAACTGGTTACAAATAAAAAGACCTTCGATCGGATTACCCAAACTTGATTTTCTAGACGCAGGCCCGGATGTAAGCCCCCAGTTGATGCTCATATGCGACGGTTATAAGAGCTTCAAAGAGTTGAAGGAAATGAACTTGATCGACTACATCAAGGGTCTGATTGGGTTCCAAGGCATGAAGCACCTCAATGAGCTTGCCCCGGAGTCGATGACGCTACCAGACGGTTCAAGGAAAAAGCTCTGTTACGCGGACGATGGGTCTGTGATCTTGGCCACACGATTTGAGCGTTTATTTGGGCTGGATACGACACCGACGGTGGCAGGGCAGTGCGTGTTACTCCATCTACTCGCGCCAAATATGCGACCTATACAGATGACGCAGGACCTATCCAACTTTTGGAGGGAAACCTATCCACAGGTGCGAAAGGAGCTTCGGGGGCGCTACCCAAAACATCCCTGGCCTGACAACCCAGTTGATGCAAGCCCGGGCTTGGGACGCCGCAAAAAAAAAGGGGCGCCTAAAACGTAGGTACCCCTTTTCATAGATGTCTCTTGCAGACCTATTCCGATTTGTAAGTCAAACCGGATGGGAGGTCTGTTGGGCGTGCTTATTCAGCCATGCCACCTGCGCCACCTGCGGCACCAGCGCCACCTGCGCCACCTGCGGCACCAGCGCCACCTGCGCCACCAGCACCACCAGCGCCAC
>MDTC01066400.1_pt1 | contig 12019 bp, 5 predicted proteins | sample 811181 | NCBI WGS metagenome assembly MDTC01 (sample SAMN05326644, study PRJNA326480) | marine metagenome | isolation source: seawater | place: Pacific Ocean: North | collected 2011
CACTGGATCTATAACAATTGAGCGATTTACTGGTGCGCAAATTCGTCGATTTTACAAGACATCACTCGAAGCATATTCGAATACTTCAAGAATTCACTTAGTGAGTTCTTTTATTTGTTCTATTCTTTCCGGTAAAGATTGCCCAATTGATACTGGCGACGGAGCCGGAATGAACTTAATGAGCCTTGAAACAAATAATTGGGATCTTGATTTAGTTCGTGCGACTGCTCCTAATTTGATGGATAAACTACCTAATATCGTCACTGGAGATACAGTAGTAGGTAAAATTTCAGAATATTTTAGTCAAAAATACGGGCTTCCAAAAGACGTTTCAATAGTTGTATTTACAGGGGACAATCCTAGTAGCCTTGTTGGAACTGCAGCCAGTAGGCCTGGTAAAACAGTTATTTCATTAGGCACTTCAGATACTTTTTTTGCTGCTATGCCATCTACAGTTTCAGATCCAAATGGTTTTGGCCATGTGTTTGGAAATCCCAGTGGCGGCTCAATGTCACTCCAATGCTTTTTAAATGGCTCTCTAGCTCGTGAAAATATTAAGGATAGATTCGGTTATTCTTGGGATCAATTTACCAATGTACTTAATGAAACAGATCCAGGTTGTAATGGAAATTATATGCTACCTTTTTTCAGTCCTGAAATAAGTCCATTATATGACGGTATTAATCCAATACTAAAAGGTAGCAGCAATTTTGAAAATTGGAGAAGCCCTAAACTAGCAACACGTGCTTGCGTTGAAGGTCAGTTCATCAATATGAAAATTCATACCGAGTGGATGAAAATGATTCCAGAAATTATTTATGTAACAGGAGGGGCTTCTCAAAATAATGTAATCCTTCAAATATTATCTGACATTTTCCAATCAGATGTGCAAAGGCTTGAAGTTAGTGGTTCTGTTGCGCTAGGTGGAGCAATTAGAGCAGCACAACATAGTTTAAATCTTTCTTTAAAAACATTAGAAGAAGCATTTTGCACAAACTACACTGAACTTATTAAACCAAATAAGTCATATAAGGATATTTATGAAGTTGCTGCGGAAAATATAAAATCAATGCTAATGATTCTTTAATCTTATTAAAACTTAATGTTTTGATTTGGATTAGTGCCTTAAATCAATAGTATCAGAAGTACATTCCCGCAGAAAATACAATATTTCTACCTTCTTGATATCTTGCATTATTGAGTCCAGTACTGATGAGACTTCTATTATTAAATATATTATTGATATTTAATTGAAGGACCGTCCAAGGCATATGCTTAGTAATTTTACCAGACCATTTGAAAAATAAATCTGTATTGTGTTGGCTCTCTAGCCAAAGTGTATTAAATTCTGGTTGCATTAGAATTTGCGTGTTTCCATTTGTTTTTGGATCATCCACTAAAACGGGGATATAGTCTGCTTGGCTATCTCCGTCTTGATCTACAAAGTAATGACTTAGTAATGCTTCCGATCTATATTTTTGGTTTAATCCAATTTGTGTTCCTTTGAACTTTCCATCTTTGAAGCTGTACTTTATAGTGAAATTCGCACTATGATCAGATGTACCTGCGGTAGGTAAGCCTTCTAATACGCTCAATGAAGATTTTAGAACGGAAGTATCTAAATATGCGTATCCCAAAAATAGAGAAAGATTGCGATTAGGATTATAGTATAAGTCTAATTCAATACCCTCACTCCTCACCTCTTCATCTGCAACTCTGTAACCCTTGGGATTAAAAACAGTTCTTATAAGTGGTTCTCCTGTTTCCGGGTCAATTTGGGGATTACCTAATCGGTCAACATAATTATAATAATCATAAACTTCTCTTGGGTAATGTCCGATACCTATACCTTCATTATTGGTGTACTCTTGATCGGGATCAATAATTGATCCATCAGGGTTTTTTGACGGATATAGAGAAGTCAGCATAGGCCAACTAATATTTTGTCTCTGCTCATTTTTCTTATCTATAGTGAATGCTGTTAATTGACCATTTAGGACGTTATCAGATGAACTTACTTTAAATCCTATCTCTGTACCTTTACCTGTCTCAGGCGGTGTTAGATCACCGAAAACGTCAAATTGAAACCCGGTTGGAGATATGACGGATTCTGAATAATTTCCGAATATAGATATATTTTTATTAAACCAATACAAAGCTCCAATAGAGGGGCAATAAATTGTTTTATTAACCTCTTCACTTTTTACTTCCATCAGATCTTGAACAACATTAGGGTCGAGAGTTCTATGCATGAGTCGAGTAGAACTAGCATTAACAGCAATTAAGTCTCGACGAACTCCCATTAGTGTACGCAACCTGTCATTAAAATACTTACCATTAGCCGCGAACCATAATGCATTGGATTCAACTGTTGCTTCATATGCTTGTAGCTGTTGCCATCTTGCAATGTTATTAACGCTATATGGTATTCTAGTATTAGTGATCCAATTTGGAGCTCCATCATATTGATGGCCATTTATATTTAAATCTAAATTTGAATATGCACCTTCTGTCTGGAAAATATTATCATATAAGTTAACGTGGTCTGAAAGCATTTCCCTTCTAAGATAGACATCAAGACCACTCGGGGTAGCCCATGCCCTCGCATTCAAGCTAATTTGATAGTCCTGTTTCTGAGTTGCTTTTCTATCGTCTAAATCGATTCCGAATAGAAATTCCTGGCTACCTGGTATAACATCTTCATCTTCTATATATTTATAAGTAATTCTCGCGGATTTATTATTATCAGTGAGGGTGTTTTTTTGCCACTGTCTTGTAATATAAGGTTCTAAAATTTCACCAGTAGATGCGCTTATAGAAGGAAGAGGATTATCCCTTATTCCATCATCATCCATATCAATAAATTCACTCTCTGGATCTAAATAAGTTGTGTCCTCGGCAACAGCATCTAATCGTAAAAGCAATCCCGGCTGAACATAGTCTCTCCACATCCATGAATAGTCATTAGTTTCATGTAATTCATACTTAAAGAAATCATACACTTTATTCGTACCATCCCAAAACTCATTATCTAACAAATCTTCATCGGATGTATCGCTTAAATCAGTTATGAGCTTTTCGTAAACATGCTTAGCAATAGCTCTTCTTTGAAGATCAACTTCATCTGGATCCGCTCCATTTACTTTGTTATCTATTCGCTCAGATAAAGGCCTTCCTGATCCATCATCAAACAACCCACTAATTTCAACGTCTCCAATAGTGTTCATATCTCGGATTTGGCCATTTAAGCCAGCAATAAGCCACGTTGGGATAGCGTCATATATCAATTTTTCCCCATCCTCAAGAAGTGCGTAGTCTTCTGTAGCTATCTCAATTGTAACAGGATTACCATTTTCATCTACATCTGAAAAACTTGTGTCAATTAAAGGCGCGTAAGCACCATTTTGTAGGCTGATATTTTCATAAGACCAACCGTCATGGTATATAGTTGCATTGTTTCCAGTATTTTGCCTATTAGCCCTAGCAATAAGATCATCTGGGCTATCGTAATTTTGAAGCTGTTCTCGATACTTTCTTACATCCACATAACGATCTAGATTATATATTTCAGAAACAGCCTTTCCGGAAGGTGTGCTCTGTTTGCCATCCGTGAGTATGTCATAGAAAATTTCTCCTAATGATTCTTTTCCGTTGGCTCTATTACCCCATAAATAACTATATGAGCTTTCGTAATTTGCATGACTCTGATCTAAAAAATTCCTTACACGTCCACCAAATTTAGCTACTTCATACCATTTTTCTAAATTAGATAAATTTCCTCCATCAGTAGTATAAGGCTTTAAAAAGCTATCGACGAAATAATCTACCATCTCTGTTGTAGTTACAGAACCATTGTCATCAGCATCTGCATTATTGAAAGCAACTAGGTTAACAGACCCTCCCCATCGAGGATCCTGCTTTTCAATATTATTAGCAGGATCAGCTGTTACGCCATTAATTGCAGAATGAAAATCAGACCTAATCGATTCAATACCTTTACTCTCAATTGTATCAATGATTTCGTGCGCATAATTTGCATTTGTTAAATCTACAAGAACCGCTTCATAAGGTGATTGTATTCCACTATTTATAGCATTTTGATTGTAGTTATTGAGTGACCTTAGATTTGGAAATCTTACAGTTTTTCCGTATCCGGAAGAAAACTTTAACTGATTAGCAGACCAACCAGATGTTATAGTTTGCGAATTAAGATCCTCAAAGCCTACTTTAACATTAACTGATAACTTATCTGAGAATTCATGGTCCATTTCGGCTAAAATAAAATCAAACTTCCTAATAGAATAGGAATCTGGGCCAAAGCCTGTTCCTGAGTTACGATAATCGATACCTCTAAACAAATTTCTTATGTCCTCCCTATTATCGATATAATCAGGCACTAATGGTCCGCCTGCAGGGTTGATTCCCCAAATATTTGGGTTATCAGCTCTTGTCATTAGTCCTCCACCAGAATTGATTCCAGAGGCGTAATCAGAATCGTTATAAATATCATCTCCATTACTATCTACGAAAGGTTCTCCACCTATGTCACCAGGAACTAAAGGATCGATTTCTGCTATATCAATAATACCTGGTAGAAGATTTCCGTCATTATCTCGCCCTATTAAGGCATAGGAATTTTCGCCTGGATCCGGTTGACCATTATTATTTGAGCCTAACTGAACCGGATTATAAAAAGGTGATGCTTCATATTGCTCTTGGGTTCCTGGATACCAAGCTGGCTTTTCTGTATCGAGTAATGGCTGAGGATTGCCTTCTGAATCCAAAACCAATTCACTAAAACGATCTCTTAAAAATGATAGCGGATCTCCTGCTTCAGGATCTGTTTGCGTATCTAGTAAGTACACATTAGTATAATCATATTTATTATTTCCATTCCAGTCAGTATAATTTGGACCAATTCTTCCATCTTCATCAACATCAATAAAACCGTATAAATTTGTCATGCCATCATAAGATGCTGGATATATGGAGTCAAAGTTCACCCCATCGAATTCATTTACTTTCGAATAATTTGCTATTTCATTTAGCAGTTCATCGCTTACTAAATCTGCTAATTTAGGATCAGCTACGATACCGTTCGGTAAACCAGTAGGTGATGTACCTACTTTAAATGTTCCTCCGATTAGAGATCTTTCCGCTTCGCCCTGTTCCAAATGTAGCCTGAGTCTAGTATTAGTTTGCGGTCTATGCTCTATTTCTAAAGTTCTACCATTAAATGACTGATATTTATAATTAGCATCAAATTCTCTATGCTTATCAACTAACATAAAGCGAGCGGCTGTTTTATCACTATAAACCTTATTGGTATCTAAAGTAAATTTATGCCATGACTTGTCACCGATTTCAAATACCGCACTTCCTCTATCTTTATTAAAATTAGCAGTTTTTGATAATACATTTACTTTACCTCCAGGATCTGCTTGACCATATATAAGGCTGTTTGCACCTCGAATAATGTCTGAACGCCCTACATTATACCAATCAAGTGGAGAATACCTTGGCATAAATTCGTATAACTGATTTCTAGTTAATAAACCTCTAAATCTAATTTCCTGATTATTATAGACACTTCCTTCAGCTTCTATACTCGGAACAAAATTACCTAAATCTGCGAGGGTCTTCATTTTAAAATCCTCAATCATTTCTGCATTAACTGTAGAAATGGTCATAGGAATATTTTTAGTTAATTCATTTGTCCGAGTACCCGCTAACGTGTTGGCAGAATAATACCCTTTATCATCGTCATCTGTTACAACAAAATCAGGTAAGATATAAAACTCTTCCTCGCTACTGTCAGTTGCTTGTGCTGATGAAATGAATATAAATGGTAGTAAAGATAAAGAAAATATCAGTAAACTTAAACGCATATAATAGATGGGGTAATGTAGAAAATAATAAATACAATACAGATAAAAATCGATATTATCAACATTTGAAAATGACTCGACTGTAATGATTATTGAAACTCATATTTAAATGTATTTTTTGAAAAGCCCCAAAAGTAATAACATTTGAGGCTTAGCAAATTTATTTTAAATCGATACTATTTAGATAAGAACTCTTCCAATGTAATTTCGCCATTTTTGTCCTTATCGTTATATTTAAAATACTTTTCGCTTTGTTCAGCCGTGTTTTTCGGATTCCATTTCAATCTGGTTTCTACGTACTCTTCGAGAGTAACGCTTCCATCCTTATTTCTATCTAGAGTTTTAAAGCGTTTAGCTTTTCCATCATCAGCAGAAAGCATTGAAGGGATTGCGAGAGATAATGTAATAATAGTTAATAAAATATATTTCATAATTTTAATAGTGATGTTCATTAATAAACTTTAATAATATTATTACAATATAAATTATTAAAAATCATCAATAATGAAACACCAAGGCACAGTGCATTTTCAGTGTCGGAATAGTCACACGATATTCCGAATCTGCACGTTCTATATTCAAACTTTTACTGTCTGGTATTAAAATAACATTCTTAATTATCTTAGGCAAATTAAAGCTAACTTCAACACAAGATAACGTAACAAAGTCTTCGATAACTGAAGATACCCCTCTCTGCATAGGAGTACTATAGAACAAATGTAAAACAAATCTTCTCTCTTTTTCTTGATGTAACAAATTCACACGTGCGCTACTAGGAAGTTTTACAGTTATATACGGATTTTTATACACGAGATTAAGACACCTATTAAAAACTTCTCTGTGTATCCTCGCACCAAATTTTTTATACATAATATCCAGATCATGAGCAATGAATATACAGTTTCCGCGTTTAGTAATTGCCGGATAAGTCGCTTTCTTTTCTTTAAAGGGCGTTTTTTGATGAGAGCAATATTGATCTATGGTTCTTTTAAAATAAGGTTCATATACATCAGCTAGTATATCAGTCTCATTTTCTGATTTTACACAGATTGCTGGATGATAGTTCAAAAAGGGAGTTTTAACAAAACTCGGATATAAGATTTCTTTAATTAAAGTGTAGTCACAATCAAAATTAGAATTACCGAGATATCGAACGCCAAAATCTTTTGCAATTCCATGATCAAGAAAATTCAAAAGACTTTTTGACAAGGAAATAACCCCTCCTCCCGAATTAATATAATTTTTAATTCTATGAATTTCTTCTTCTGATAAAGTGCTATTACTTGGCAGGAGAAGAACTTCATATTCTTTAAAATCTCTGCTAAAGTTAGCCACATCAAAGTCTATTTGCATTTCCAAAAGCATTTGGGACAACCCTTCATCACTTTCCTGGTCAAATGATCGCCAAAGACCTAAGCGAGAAAATGGCTTACCACCAATTCCATAGTCTTCTATTTGCTCAACATAATCAAATGCGTGACCAATATTTTCGTAAGTGCTTGTGTCTATCTTTCCATTAGGATGGAGTTGATCCCCAAAATTACAATTAGCACCTGTTCCAATCATTACCGCTGCCTCGTATTTAAGGGCACTAGGATGTTTAAACCCTCCAAATTCTCCCCAAGCAGTATGAAATTTTCCACTCATTGCTGTAATGGGGTAACCAGCATTAAGGAAATATTTTGCCTGCATGGGTAATTTATCATACCCACCCCATGTAGTAGGTAAATCTTCTAAATCCTGTATGGAATTATTTTCATACATACAGTGCCTAAAATTGGCACCCTCATCTATCGCTGTGGTACCATTATAAAAAACTTCTGCATCAGGTAAGTACTTATGAATCAAATTGTTCATTGAATCACAATGGACTTTAATTTGATGCGCATAATGCGATTCTACCTCATCTGGATTTTCCGGATCATAACCCAAAGCTTCCATAGATTCCAAACAACTTTGGCAATAGCATTTACGATGTACTTGATAGATATCAAACCAAAATCCATCAACGGAGTACAATCTGCATATTTCTTCGATTTGATCATATATCAATGAGTGATACTCATTATTTATACACATAAATTTCCAATGATAAAATGGTAATTCATCGTTCCCCAAATTATTCTCATTAAGAGGACTATGAATTATGAAAGAGCCATCTTTGTTTCTAGCACACCATTCAGGATGATTAATAGCATCATTAGCAGACCACCCCATAGTAAAATAAATAAATGTTTTTAAACCTATTTCTTGAGATGCTTTGATTTGTTGGCCTAGCAAATCAAAATTTAGATGAGGGTGAACTTTACCAATTTTAGTGGGGTAATAACTCCAGCTATGATGGCACTTAGCAAATAGGTTAATTGAATTAACTTTTGCTTTTTTAAGACAAACTTGAAAGGATTTAGCATCAAATTGATTACCAATATTTTTAATAAATTCCGAGCAATGGAAATCTAAATGTATTTGCCTTGTTTGAGCCATTAGACGATATTTTTAGCTAAAAAAAATGGAAGAGGTCAAACCTCTTCCATTTCAGAAATTAATATATTAAAAAATTTATTTTCTTCTGCGAATGGCAACAAAAAGGAATGTCGCGAAGCCCGCAAGAAGTGCATATGTAGAAGGTTCAGGAACAGCTGATACGTTTAGTGCTACATAATCAAGTGTAGCCCATGCTCCAGGCTGATTACCACCCATTGTTCCAGTCCCCCAACCTACATTGTTGTCACCATTAGTGAGTTTAAGCTGTATTCCTTGAATACTAGTGAGTCCTGAACCGTTACCTATTTGCGTATAAGTAATTGAGTCAGAGTACGTGTTATTACTATTAACTCCAGTAGAGTACCAAGAAGTCCAATTACCTGTTTGTAAGTTACCTCTAATTTCAAGAGTCAAATCCTTTGTATCATTAGCGTCTCCGTGAGTGAGCCAATTAACCATGCCAGCACCAATACCAGATGTTGCACCTGACCAATCACCAGTAACTGCTCCTTGACCTACACTGTAAGCCTGGCCGAAAGCGCTAGCACCTTGTCCATTTTTAAAACCAATTTGTGCGCCCTCATTGTTTGCTGACTCAACAGTAAAAGCAACACCTCTACCCGTATCAGGATCCATGCTTCCCGGATTCAGCTGCCAACCATCGAAAACTGCAGTAAATGTAAAATCACCACCAGTAGTAGAACCATTATCTAAAGATAATCTTCTAAATACAGCTTCAGGTTCAGTACTTGATGATGCCAAGAGTCCACCATTAAAAGTACCTTTGAAGTAGTGAGTATAACCAAGGTTGAGATGCGCATTGTTGGCGCTTCTTTTTTGCCGAGCACCGCCTCCAAAATTCCAAGATCCGTTTAAATCTCCAGTATTTGTTGCAGTATTAATTTGAGCACCATTCGAATCCGCCTCGAAAGTTAGTTCGTATAATCCAGCCGCGTTTAAGCTTATAGCTGTGATTACCATTAAGGGTATTAATATTAATTTCATGGGGTATTGGGTAAATTGTAGTTAAAGTATCTAATATTATAGATTATTTTTGTAAATAGACAATATACACAAGTGAATGTAAATATGCCAAAAATGAAACTAATATTCCTTATTAACTTGCAAAAAATTTCACTTTAGACAATTTATAGCATAATTTTCACAATAATGAAACCTTTTCGCGCATTAAATTTATGAAGACATATTTAAAAATTACGCACTTATACATTAATTGATGCTTAAACCAAAATACATTTTACTTTTACTGGAATGGTATGATTACCGTATTCATAAAGGTGTTGCAGAAATGGCTCGTCGTTATGGATGGCACTTACACTGCCCTAAAAATATCAACGAAAGATCATTCTCATCAGAAGTATTAAAAAGTTGGAAAGGCGATGGTTGCATAGCTATGATTCAATGCAAGGAGACATTTCAATATTTAAAGAGCAAAAATATTCCTCTTATTGATCTTGGGCTAAGAGATTATGGAATGTCTATTCCACGCGTAATTACCGATAATAAAAAAATTGGAATACTTGCTGCTGAGCACCTTCGAGAGTTCGGTCACAAAGAAATATTTGCTATAGACCACGGCAAAAATATGATGTTTAAAGAACGACTTAACTCACTACAAGCTCACTCAAGAAATAATGACTGCACGGTAACTGTTCTAAAATCAGATTCGACTATACAATTAGATACAATCACTGAAATAGAAAATATTCTAAAAAAACGAGGGACAAGCTTAAGAGAAGGCTCTGTAGCATTTTTTGCCTACAATGACTCTATTGCAGCAGACCTTATTTCTATATGCTTGATGAATGATATTCGCGTACCAGAAAATATTGCAATTATAGGAGTAGATAATGATGACTTAATTATAAGCAGTCTTGTCCTAGGACTAAGCAGTGTTGATAGTGATCAAGAGGGTTTAGGAAAATCAGCTGCGAAATTAATGCAGTCACTTTTAGATTCTGAGAACTTCGCTCTAAATGAAGAAATCTACAGACATCCTCCAAAAGGAGTAGTGACAAGAAGAAGTACGGACTGTTATGCCGTTAGAAATCCTCTTGTTTCAAATGCACTACACTGGATACAAAACAATTTTTACAAGGGTATTCAAGCAACTGATGTTGCCGCAGCAATGAATGTAACTCAACAAGGCCTACAAAAAGCTTTTGCTAATAATTACATCAGAAGTCCAGGAAATGAAATAAGACACCAGAGACTCGAGGCTGTAGCATTCCTTTTGAAAACCACAAGTGCTAATCTAGATACAATTGCTAAAAATTGTGGATTTTATTCAGTTAACTCCTTAATTAATAGTTTTAGAAAAAAGTATGATAAAACCCCGGGTAAATTTCGTGAATACCATAAGAAATCAAACAAGAACTACTAATAATCGATTTCGACTTTATAAAACTTCTTAGGTGTTCCTGTAGTATCCTCTACCCAAGTATTCAATGTCGTGCCATGTCCTTGAATCGCTTCTTCCAAAACTGTCCATTGATTTAAGTCTGTTGTACCAAGAACTCGGTATAGCATGTCTGCACTTCCTAACCATCTCATCTGAGTTGATGAAGCTGTTGAACTAAAATCATAATTCCCAAAGAAAGAATACTGATTATTAGGATTAGTCCCGCTTCTGTATTCTAATAAATTACTTACGCCATCATTGTCAGCATCATCGTTAGGTAATGTACTGGTTGTACTGAAGTTTGTTTGTTCCCACGAATCAAGCATGCCATCTGAATCTGTATCTTCAGGATTGGAAGAAGGCAGTACCTTTGATAATGATATATTATCTACATAGAAATTTTCTCCAGCATCTACACCTGCGATATAAATGAAGTCCATATTACTATTGTAAACAAATTCTGCTGAGATATCTAACCACCCTGCCGTAATAACATTACCTTGATCGTCAGTAGATGCAGTTGCTCCCTGAACATCAGTCAGCTCTTGAATTGTAACATAAGCATCGGAACCTGAATAAGTGTTATCTTTTATAGTGAGAGCAATTCTGTCACTATCTTGCTCTAACAGGACCTTGGATGAAAATTGATAAGTCTCACCATCCTCTAAATTAAGATCGTAGCGGAGACCGTGCCAGCTTTCCGTACCTGTTCTAACTACTGATAGTGAATTTGACCCTTCAAAGAAAATGTTGGGCAATACACTTAGATTAACTGACCCGAAGGCAACTAGACCACTATCGGCACTTCCTGACTCAAAACCAGAGTTGCTAATCAAGCTCTCCCCTAAGGCAGAGTCCGTAACAAGAATGCTCTTGGTGTCATTAATAGTAACGCTTCCTTGACCAGTAATTGAGATAGTGTGTGTGCCATAAGGAGCGTCATAGAATATCGTTTTAAATGGAGCTACTGAATCTTTCTTATAAAAATTGCCGTTAATATAAAATTCAACATAATCAATACCTGCAGTCGCGCCATTGGGAAAGGCAGCGTTGATCTCAACAGGTTCTTTGAAAGCAAATTCTTCATTATCATAAGGCTCAACAATCTTGAATTCGCCATCTGTGCGTACAAGTTGTCCATTAGAATAAGTCAAGTAAAGAGGTTCATCACTCCCGCTGACTTCGATTGATAAATCATCTTCAAGTGAAAATGTAATTCCATCTA
>MDTC01101922.1_pt1 | contig 12018 bp, 8 predicted proteins | sample 811181 | NCBI WGS metagenome assembly MDTC01 (sample SAMN05326644, study PRJNA326480) | marine metagenome | isolation source: seawater | place: Pacific Ocean: North | collected 2011
CAGCGGGATGTCAAGTATTTGCTAACTCAGAAGATTTTAAAGTATTTATGGAGTTATGTACTAAAAGTTATAAACAACAAGATATAAGAAAAAGGAAAATAAGATTTACTTATACATTAATAGAAGCATAAAATGGCATATTCACCAGACTTTCCCTATAAAGGAGAACAAATAATTATAAACTCAGGAAGAGTATTTATTAATTCACGTGATGATTCAGCGTTTATCAATGCATCAAAAGCAATATCTCTTGGTTCTGGTGGTACCCTTAATTTTGATAGTGCTGATAAATGTATAGTAAATTCTCCTAGAATTGATTTAGGACTAGATGCCTCCCATCCAGTATCTAAAGGTGATATTTTAAAAAGAATATTAGAAGAAATTATTACAAAATTAGATAGAGCAGGGAGTCAATTAAAAAAAGCTAAAGGTAATAAGAGTGCTCCCCTCACAGAAACAAGAGCAGCCGGGGGAGTTTTAAAAAGTATTAGTAATAAAGTAAAACAAGAAATGAAAATATTAAATTCAGAAATAACCTTTACTAAATAATGGCAATTGATTACGCTAACATATTAGGAAAATTATCTGTTAAAATATCTGATATTTCTATAGAAGTAGAAGAAAGATTAGATTTTATTAATGATAAATTATTTCAAATTAATACAATAGATTTTTGTAACCCTATGGGGTATATATTAGGTAAAGCTCTACCTCCTGATGGAATAGTTCAAAAACAAATTGATGTTTACGCAGGTAAATTAAAAGGGTTTACTAATAAAATAGGAAAAATAAATTTAAAAGAAGAAGCTTTAAATCAACTAGATAAAACAGCGGGTACTACTGCAGCACAATTACAGAAAAGACAAGAAACAGTTAATGCTCTTTTAGATGTTAAAAAAGAACTAGATGTACTAACAGTACCTCAAGCATTTTCAGATAATATCCCGGGTGCAGAAAAAATTACAGCTAAAATAGAAGAATTAAGATTAAAATTAACTATAGCTGAAGGGGTTATTCTTACAGAAGTAAGCCCCCTAGAATTATTAGAACAAACCAGGGAATTAAGAGCAATAAATAAATTTCTACTTCCCTTTACTAATCCTGGAAATGTTATTAATAGTGTATTTGCTAATCAAGTTCAAGATGTAAATAAAATTTTAAGAGATTTTATCCGTCCTGATAAATTTGCAGATGATGTTGAAGCTTTAATTAAAGGTATTGTAGCTATAAATAAGTTGTTAGAAAAGATAATTTCAACTCTTAGAATGGTTAATGCAATAATTAAATTATGTCAAATATTAATTAAACTTTATATTGTATTAGCAAAATTATTAAAGAAAGTTCCTATCCCTGCTCGTTGGATGACAGCAGGATCTATTGTAAAATTAGCTACAAAAGCAAATGACATGGAATTTCATAAAGCTCAAGAACTAAAAGAATTTTTAGGTGTCATCTCGGGTTTTATAGATTCTGTAATGTTAAGTATAGGGTTCATTAGGGATGAAATGTTAGTATTAATAACAAATTTAGAACAACTAAAACAAAACCTCTCAGCTTGCCCCTATACTAAAGATAATTACTTACAAGAAGCAATAGATGAAGTTATTGTTAATGTAAATTTAACAATTACAGAATTAGAAGAAGCTGCTCCACAAATTAAAAGAACCCCTATTCCTAATAAATCACCATTAAGTAAAACTAATAGAAAATGTCATAAATTATATAGAGGTTTTTGTATTAGAATAGAAAAAGAAGTATTAGTAGATGAAAACATAACAGTAACTAGAAGATATGCCAATATTATTAATGCTAAAGGAGATATTGTAGATGAAACTTCACCTACTTATGCTACTAAAGATTCTATTATAATTAATGAAGCAGAATATATTATAAATACTTATGGAGATATTGCTGCACCAGATGGAGATGTAAATGAATTTAGTGAAGCAAATGCAGAAGAAGTATTAGATATTGATCTTAAACAACTACAAGACGAAGAAAATATAGCACAAAAAGAAGTTGATAATTTAGTAAATAATATACAAGCTGAGGCAGATCTAAAGAAAAAATTAGAAGAAGAAAGAAGAAAAAAAGAAAGACAAAACAATTCTAACCCTATAGATCAACCAGATCCTAAAAGAGTTAAAAAAGTAGTTAGATTTGTAAATAGTATAACAGTTAGGGATTGGTTTGAAATGATGGATAGTGGAAGATCAGGAATATCCTCATTTGGATTCTTTGGAAGAAATCAAAGTATTACTAGAGCTTTTAATACTTACAATAAAAAACAAAGAAAAGAATTACTAGAAGATTTAGGAAATTCTAGATTAACAGATTTTATAAATAAAAACACAAGAAGATATACTAGGAACCCACTTTCTACAACTATTAGAGGTTATAATAGAGGTAGTGAATTAAGACAAGATGCCTATAATACTAAATTTTTAATTAGATTTTTAAAGAAAAAGAAATTTACTAATGCTGAAATTCAAGCAGGGTTAGAACAAACTTCTTTAGCTAAAACATATAATTTTAGTATTAATAAAAAAGGAAAAGTTAGATTTAAACGTGTAAGAGGAAGATAGTATATAAAAATTAAAAATAAGTTACAGAATAAATATTTATAATCATGAAGATTGATCAACTAAGAAAAATAATAAAAGAAGAAGTGAAATCCGCTATAAAGGAGGAACTTAAAGATATTTTAACAGAAGCTGTTAAGATAGCAAGTGATCCTAATACTAATTTAAAAGGAAATGTAGAAAAAACAAGTCCTAAAGCAGGTATTAAGGAAAATAATGGAGTAGAAGATCCTACAATAAAATTTTCTAAATTAGTAAATGAAGAAAGAAAACCATTAAATAACCCTCAATTTGAAACTAAAGGTAATCCTGTATTAGAAGCCCTTAATCACACAGCGGCTTCTGGAGAATGGAGAACATTAAATGGAGGATCATATAATGCGGGAGATGCTGTAGGTTGGAGTGGAGGAGGCCCTATGGGTGCTTCATCTACACCTGTAGTTAACTCAGTTGAAGAAATGATTGGAAATAAAAGAACATCTGATATTAATGCCGTTAATATAGATGCTGTTCCCGATTTTTCCAATTTAATGGGTAATTTAAAAGAAAAAGGTAAACTATAATGGCCGAAGGTAGATATAATATTGTTAGAAAATTAGAATCTGATTTATTTCCTAATAAAGGAATTGGAATTAATATTCCTTTTGATGGTAATACAGGAATTAACAGTACATTTCTATCTAAGGATGCTATTAGAGCTAATTTACTTAACTTTTTCTTAACAGCTAGAAGAGAAAGAGTATTTAATCCCCAGTTTGGATCAGGATTAAGAAATTTATTATTTGAACCTTTAACGGATGATAATAAAAATGCAATTAGAGTTTTTATAGAAGAAGGAGTAGCAGCCTATTTTCCAAAAGTTAATATAGAAGACATTAATATTGGATTTAGAGAAGATGAAAATATTGCTCTTATTAATTTTAAATATTCTATAAAAAACACAAATATAACAGATGAATTAAATATAACATTTACAAATGTCTCAACAATCTAAAAAAATAAAATATTTAAATAAGGACTTTGATTCTTTAAAACAAAGGCTTTTAGAGTTTGCTGAAACCTATTATCCTGATACCTATAATGATTTTAATGAAGCATCACCTGGTTTGATGTTAATTGAAATGGCATCATATGTTGGTGACGTTTTAAATTTTTATACTGAAAATCAAATACAAGAAAACTTTTTACAATATGCTAAACAAAGAAATAACTTACTTACATTAGCATATAATTACGGTTATAGACCTAAAGTAACCAAAGCATCAACAGTTGGATTAGAAGTATATCAAATAGTCCCTTCTACAGACGAAAGAGGGTTTGTAGAACCTAACTTCAATTATGCTTTACAAATAGAAGATGGGGCACAAGTTAGAGCTGGTAACAATACAGATATATATTTTTATACTAATAAGGATATAGATTTTACAATATCAGGGTCATCTAACCCAACAGATATTTCTGTATATTCTGTAGATTCAGATAATTTACCTAACTTTTATTTATTAAAAAAATCAATAATAGCATCAGCTGGAAAAGTTGTAAATAAGTCATTTGAATTTGGTACTGCCGAAAGATTTGCAACTGTAGAAATTGATGATACTAATATAATTAGAGTTATAAAAGTAACGGATAGTGAAAATGAAAGATGGTATGAAGTACCTTATTTAGCACAAGAAACAATTTTTGATGAAGTAGAAAATATAGCTTCAAATGACCCTAATTTAGCTCAATATAATGAAACAGTACCTTATTTATTAAAAATTAAAAAAGTACCTCAAAGATTTGTATCTAGATTTAAATCTGATAGTTCTTTACAATTACAATTTGGACCAGGAGTTTCGGATAATCCTGATGAAGTAATAATTCCTAACCCTGATGAAATAGGATTAGGATTACCTTATGGACAAGATAAATTAACTACTGCTTGGGATCCTTCTAACTTTTTATATACTCAAACTTATGGTCTAGCACCTGCTAATACAACTTTGAATGTAGAATATGTGATAGGAGGGGGAGCTGCTTCAAATGTTAAATCCAATTCTATAAACACATTTCATACAGGTTCAGTTAGCATATATGGAAATGGTTTAGATGCTACAATATCAGAAACAGTAAGACAATCTTTAGCATTTAATAATCCTGATCCTGCATCAGGTGGGGGTGCTGGAGACACAAATGAGCAAATAAGACAAAATGCTCTTGCATCTTACCCAACCCAATTAAGAACAGTTACTAGAGAAGATTACATTATTAGAAGTTATTCATTACCTTCTAAATTTGGAAAAGTTTCTAAAGCATATATTATCCCTGAAGATACTATTAAGACTAATTTTAGTAATGATAATATGTACAATTCTAATACTAGTAATATGTCTTTATATATTTTATCTGAGGAATCAAATGGAAAATTAACACCATCTAATTTAGCTTTAAAACAAAATTTAGAAACATTCCTTTCAGAATATAGAATGTTAACAGATGCAGTTAATATAAAAGATGCTTTTATTATTAATATTGGTGTTAATTTTGAAATTATACCAAGACCTAATTTTAGTAGTACTTTTGTATTAAATGGGTGCTTAAATGAATTAAAAAATTATTTTAACATTGACAATTGGCAAATCAATCAACCTATCCTTATAAGAGAAATATATACTCTTTTAGATAAAGTTGAAGGAGTACAAACAGTTGAAAATATTGAAATTGTAAATAAGGTAGGTGGAGAATATTCTCCATATGCTTATGATATTAAAGGTGCAACAATAAAACAAATTTTATATCCTTCTTTAGATCCTAGTATATTTGAAGTTAAAAACCCAGATATAGATTTATTTGGAAGGGTAGTATCATTATAATAAGAAAAAATGGCAATATATAAATTATTTCCTGATAAAGACGCTACAATAGTTTCAAATTTCCCATCTCAAAACCAAGGTAGAGATGAAATTTTGGAAATAGGTACTTTTAACGGAACCTCTAGTTTTAGTGATTCTGCTCAAGGAACTCTTCCAGCATATAAGCGATCACTAATTAAATTTAACTCTACAGAAATTAGTAATGTATTATCTGATAAAGTAGGAAGTAGTGATTTTTCAGCTTCACTAAGATTATTTTTAGCTGAGGCAGAAGGTATTCCTTTAGATTATAATATATTTTGTGCCGCAGTATCTCAAAGTTGGAGAATGGGTACAGGTAGAAACCATGATACTCCTAAAACAACAAATGGATGTTCTTGGGTATTTACTCAACAATCAGGTTCTATGCCTTGGAAAACATCAGGATTTGCTCCCTTTGTTACAGCATCATATTCATCAAGTGTGCCTGGTGGGGGTAGTTGGTATTTTGGAGGATCAGGATTAGTACCTACTTCTTCACAAAATTTTACTTATACCACTAATAAAGATGTAAATTTAAATGTTAAACCACATGTATTAATGTGGAATAGTGGAACTATTGAAAATGAAGGATTTATATTAAAATTAGATGAAGCTACTGAAGCAAATGAAAATTTAACATTATTAAAATATTTTTCTGTTGATACTCATACTATATACCCACCAACATTAGAAATTAAATGGGACGATTCTGATTTTAGTTCTACTGCTACAATAGTTACTTCTAGTGATTTTGTAGCTAAACTTACAAACTTAAAATCTGAATTTGAAAATAGTAGTGTCTATAAATTTAAAGTAAAAGCAAGAGATACATTTCCTACTAGGATGTTCCAAACCTCTTCCGTATATTTGAATACTAAAATACTACCTACTTCTTCCTACTGGGGTCTTAAGGATGCTAAAACCGAAGAAATGGTTATAGACTTTGATACTAAATTTACAAAATTAAGTGCTAATAATGATGAAAATTATTTTACACTTTACATGGACGGGTTAGAACCAGAAAGATATTATCAAGTAGTTATTAAAACTATTATTGAAGATGAAACTATAATTTTAGATGATAAATCTAATTATTTTAAATTAGTAAGATAATGAGTCAAAAAATTGATTTGAAACTAAAAGGATATGGAAAAAATTCATATCCTAAAGTAGTAGATACCGAATTTACACAATTAATTCAAAGTGTAGAAACAGAAAGTGAAGTAGGGTTTGTAACTAATGAACAATTTTTTGATATTTACAATGATAGATTTTATGAATTACCTATTGAGGGACCCTTTTCTCATAGTGAATTAATTAGAAGAAGTACTGAGTATGTGGGAGTAGATAACACCTCAGAAGAAGTAGAATTATTATTACAAGAAATTAATGATTTAAGAATTCAACTTTTAGAAAGTCAAAAATCAGTATTAGAAATAACTAATCCATCTGAACCAGAAAACGAATAATGGAAAAAGTAAGTGTTTTAAGCTCCGCCCCTATTGTTAATCAAGACTATTCTTCCAAGGATAATAGCCTGATTGAATCAAAAGTCTTTAATAAAACTTTAGGTAAGTCTGCGGATAGAGTTGAAGTTCATATTTACAATTCAAACGGGCAATTACTTGAAAGTGAATACAATTATAGAGGATATCAACTAGGAGACACCACTCAAGATGGGTTATATACAGATTTATATATAGATCCAGAACAATATCTCAGACAAGAGGGATATAATTTTGGGGAATATAAAGTAGATTTCCATTTTTACACTAACCTTTTAGGAAGTGATAATTCTAATACATTTTTTATATCAGATATATCTAGAGATAGAACTGAATTAAAAGTTACAACATTAGGAACTCCTAATTCTACTTTATCTGAATTATATTTAAATTATATTACTAATAGGGCCCAAAAAAGTTACTATTCTGATTTTGTATTAAATTTTGGGGATAATGAGGTATTCATAGGGGTTAATATGTTAATCCAAACTAATAATCCGGATGAATCAAGTTTATTTATAAAACTATATGAACCTCTTCCATCAAATTATCAATTAAAAGATACATTTTGGTTAGCAGAAGAATTATCTGAACCCTATTCTTTTAATGTAAATACACAATTTACAACACAAATAGATGCAGAGACAGAATTTCAAAAATTAAGAGGTCCCAATACTAATGTTGAAGTTAATAATAAAGGGGCATTAACTACTCCTTATTTTAATATTTCTAACTTATTAGATACATCTGTAAGTTCCTCTTTTCAACAATTAACATCTTTCCTTTCGGGAAGTGATATAGAGGTAAATATAGATTATTCTGATTTTAATAATTTTGTACATTTTTCTTCTGCACGTCAAAGATTAGAAAACTTTAAATATAAATTAGGATTAATTCAAGGATTTAATAGAGATATTTTAACACTGAATCAATTAAACCCTCTAGCTAGTGAAACTTATTTATCTTCAAGTAAGGCAGTTTTAAAAGATAAAGTTACTAGTATTATAGATAAATTTGATGATTATGATTATTATCTATATTATTCTTCTGAATCAACAGCATGGCCCAAAGTAGAAGATGCTGGAGAGTATGCTTGGGAATCTTATAATGTTGCTGATTATGGGGGAACAATTGAAACTTCTTCTCAACAACCCTATATAAATGCTAAAGTAAATAGTGTAACAGCTCAAACATGGTATGGTAGTTTAGATGAAAATAGTCAATATTTTGGGGGAATGATTAATTCCGCTTCTGTTTATGATAATTTAAATAGAGATTATATATGGAATACTCTTCCCGATTATATAAATGAAGATCCCCAAAATGATCAATTAGAAGTATTTTCAGGATTACTAGGACAACATTTTGATAGTCTATGGACTTATCAAAGAGCAATTACGGATTTAAGGGATGCTGATAATAGACCTGATTCAGGTATATCCAAGGATTTAGTTGCCGAGACATTAAGAAATTTTGGTATACAATTATATACTAATAGTAGAAGTAGTGCAGATATTTACAGTGCTTTCTTTGGAATAACTCCTTCGGGGTCATTATTACCAAGTACCGGTTCATTAAGAATAGATACTTATGTAACTGAATCTGCTCAATCTATTCCACAAGACACTATTACAAAAGAAATTTATAAGAGAATTTATCATAATTTACCATTCTTATTAAAAACTAGAGGTACAAAAACGGGATTAAGAGCTTTATTAAATTGTTTTGGTATTCCTGATACTGTAATTAAAATTAGAGAATTTGGAGGATATAATAAAAAAGATACTGATTTAATAAAGCAATTTGGAAACAGATTTAGCTATGCCTTTAATACAGCATTTTCAGGAAGTATGTTATATGATAATGAACATGCTAATTATGATACAAGTGGTTCTTATTATAACTCACCATTTGGTTCAGTAAATTTACACTGGCAACCCATCCAACCCGTATTAGAAGCTAGATATGATGAAGATGCTACATTTGATGATGCTAATAGCCAAAGTTTATATGATGGAGGAGCCACAGATATAGTTCCAGATACTGTTGAATTTAGATTCTTAACTCCTGGTACTCCTTATGATGATCAATATTCTCAATCATTATTTCAAGTTAATTATCCATTATCAGGATCACCATTAACACAATCTGTAAATTGGGGAGTTCAATTATTTTATTCATCGGCTTCTAATTCAAGTTTTAATAGTGATACCCTAAATAAACAATATGCAAAATATGGAGAAATGCGTTTATTTATGTCAGGTGCACAAGGATATGTAACTTCATCTCCAATTTATTTACCATTTTTTGATAAAGGATGGTGGAATGTGATGGTACAAAGAGAAACAGGTGGATTAAGACTTTCAAACACAGGATCAGATAATAGATATACACTTTATGCTAAAAATTCTATATATGATGGTAATAGTGGTAAAGTAATAGGATACCAAGGTTCATCAAGTATTTTCATTACGGGATCAACTTCTGAATCATATAATGCTGCTTGGAATAGTTTTACTCAATGGAATTTAGAAGAATTTTATGGATATGATGGCGTTGCTGCTATCTATGGTTATACTGATAGTTTATATGATGATTATCAAAGACCTCCTATGTATGCTTATTTAGGTGGTTCTGGATTAGGAGACGTATTAGCCCCTAAATTTACAACATTTAGTGGTTCTTTCCAAGAATTTAGATATTGGAAAGTTGTTCTTTCAGAATCCAAGTTTGATATTCATACTTTAAACCCAATGTCAATTGTAGGTAATGATGAACCAAAACCATTACCAACTAGAAGCCCTTCACCTTCACCTACACCTAGTATAACTAGAACTCCAAGTAATACCCCAAGTGTAACTCCAAGTAATACTCCAAGTATAAGTGTAACACCAAGTGTAACGCCTAGTATAACAATTAGTAAATCTATTACACCAAGTATAACACCATCAATTAGTATTAGTAGTACTCCTGGTGCTTCAGCTACACCAACACCAACTAGAACAGCTACTAGAACTCCAAGTGTAACCCCAAGTGTAACACCTAGTATATCATTTACACCAAGTGCTACGCCTACAAACACACCTACAAACACTCCAACTGTAACACCAACAGTAACTAGAAGTGCACAGGCTACACCTACACCAACCCCTACTAGATCAATACCTCTAGGAGAATGTCAAGAATATTCAGCACAAAACCCATCAATAACTACTCGTACAGTTACATATACAGATTGTGATGGTAATGCAGCATCATTCCAAATAAATAGTTCTGATGGATTTATATGTTTCTGTTCTAGAACAAATCCAATAGCTCATAGTAGTGTAATGATAGCTCAAACATATTCACTTTGTGCAGATAATTTTGAAGGACCATGTCCATAATAGTTTAATGAATTAATATTTATATAAAAAAAGAATGTCCTCAGCATATAATACATTAGCATTTAGAATTGCATTAGGTGATGATCTAGTTCAATCACCTGGACCTTTTTTAACTTCAAGTCATCCTTCTGTAACGGGTTCAGCTCCTTCAACGGGATCATTTGTTTATGAAAATGGGCCTATAACAGAAATATATTCTGATGCTTTTATTATAAATTCTAGTTCAGTAGGATATGGACATAGTGTATACTCAGCTTTAGTAAACCCTCCAAATATTGGAGCTTTTACAGAAGTAACATCTAAAATTAGAATACCTTCTCAATCATTAGTTACAGGTTCAACTTTATCCCCACACGTAAGCATTCAGGAACCTTATAATCCTGCTTATACTAAAGATTTATCTTATTTAGAAGTAGCAATATCACCTCAAAATTCTATAAATGATGATATTAAAAATGATTTAGGATATTTCAATATAGATGAGTTTATAGGTCATCCTGCATATGCTGCTTCTGGTAGTTATCCAGATTTAGATCATTTAAGAAAAGATTATTTTAAAAAATATATAAGAAAACAAAATATTTTTGATACTATTAAATTATTATCTTATTATGATAATTCTTTATTTAAAATGATTAAAGATTTTGTTCCTGCTAAAGTTAGATTATCAGCAGGTCTTGTTATAAAACCTAATATTTTAGAAAGATCAAAACATCCTCATTTTGCTCCTAAGTTAAATAGACCTGAATTTTCGGGTTCTATGTTAACATTACCTTATTTGCCTAATGAAAATCAAAAATTAGTAGCAGTTACAGGTTCTAATGCTTTAGAAAAAAATATTAATACATCATATACCCAATCTATAACTACAATATCTGGTAGTATAACCCATGTTCAAGTAGATAGAAGAGAAACACTTACAGGTGAATATGGTGGATCTACTATTACTGCCTATAAATTGCCAACAGGTAGTATAGCATATGAAGATAATAATACATTACTAAGAAATGTAAAATATTTTGGAGATCTTATTAGTAGTGGGGATGCACAAGATAAAATTATACCTTATGGTAATTATCAAACTAGATCTTTTTATGATGGAGTTGATCAAAGAGTTGCAGTAGTTGAAAAAACAAACCCAGGAGATTCACAATATGTTGTTCAATTATCAAATGAAGGATTTGCATCTAACGATCCTGGAGCTTTACCTTTACAACTTTATGAATTAGCCCCAAGAAGGGGAGGAGTAAATAATGAAGGTACTTATACAATTAGTGCTTGGGTAGCATTTTCAAGTGATTTTGATGGGGATACTGATAGAGTATTTTCAGGATATGCTGCATCAACAGAAACTGGGGGTAATATAGAATTAAGTGGTAGAACAGGATCTTTATTAGAAACAGCTACAGTTGGAGGACAATTATGGTATCATTATTTTGAAACATGGAGAAACCCTCCAAATACATCCTTTACACAGTCTGTTATAATTGGAGAAAATGAAGAAACAATCCCAGGATTTGTTCAATTATTATTATGTCATCCTTTAACAAACACAACAGGAAAAGTATGGCTTACTAATATACAAGTAAACCCTTATACCAGTGTTTCAGAAAGAATTTATGAAAAAGCTCCACAAATAGCAGTTAATCCTTATTACCAAAATATTACA
>MDTC01125840.1_pt1 | contig 12018 bp, 5 predicted proteins | sample 811181 | NCBI WGS metagenome assembly MDTC01 (sample SAMN05326644, study PRJNA326480) | marine metagenome | isolation source: seawater | place: Pacific Ocean: North | collected 2011
AAGGCAGAAGATGCATTGAATGTAGCAATTGTCTTTCATCAGCATCAACCGTATTACAAGAACAAACTCACTGGTATGTTTGAGCTTCCTTGGGTTCGAGTTCATGCGATGACCGAATATGTTGATTCGCCAGGGATTTTAGCACAGTATCCTGGGACTCAAGTAACATACAATCTAGTTCCATCATTCCTTGAACAACTTGTTGATTACCATCGAAACGAGACTGCTGATATCCATACTGATTTCGCTCGAAGAGCATGGCCAACAGATTCCAATGGGACCGTAGCAGATTATCCCAATGCAACAGCACTTGAGTTGCACACTATGCAGTTCCAATCATTTTGGAATAGTGGTTGGATCTACAATGTTTCATCTGAAGATCCGAATGCATGGGTGATGCCCGCTAGTGTAAGGTACAAGGAATTGTATGATGCAACATTACACAACCTGAAACCAGCGACAATAATGGATGATGAGTTGCTTTCTCCCCAAGATTTGCTAGATCTTCAAGTTCTTTGGTACTTATTCCAGTTTTCACCTGATTATGTCCAAGGAGAATATTCTGGATATTTTTCTGAGTCTAGTGGCGCACCTTCGCAGACAGATCAGGGTTTGATGGATTTATTTGTCAAGGGAAGAGATTTCACTCCTGCTGAATTGACTTACGTGATTGACCAGCAGCATGCACATATGGGTAATGTTCTCCCAATGTATAGTCAATTAGCAGCTAGAGACCAAGTTGAATTGACGACTACGCCTTACTATCATCCAATCATGCCTCTTCTTATGATGGATGGCTGGACTTTTGAAGATGGCATTCGAGTAAACAAAGATGCTTGGCCATCGGATGTGACAACCCATCTGAATAATGGGATGAACTTGTTTGAGGCTGAACTCGGTTTCCGACCAACTGGGATGTGGCCTTCTGAACAAGCAGTTTCGCCCCCAATGGTTCAGCCTGTTTCTGATGTAGGGATTGAATGGATGATTTCAGATGAAGAGATTTTAGCAAAATCAACATTGATTGGAGGAGGCACAATTGATGTTGACGATGCCACTCAATTGGCCACTCCATGGCTAGTTGAAGGAGAGAATGGAGGAGAAGTCGCAGTTATTTTTCGAGATAGGGTGATTTCTGATCGCTTAGCATTTCAATATGGAGCAATGACTCCAGAAGCTGCAGTAACTGATTTCTTGGCATATCTCGACGGAATCCGTGCAGAATTAATTGCTGCTGGAGAAGATCCTAGTGAACATCTATTGACAGTTGCTATGGATGGTGAGAATTGGATGTTCATGTCTGACTTCCAACATAATGACAATGCTCGACCTTTTGTTCATGAATGGTTTTCACGTCTTTCTTCACATCCTACTGTGGTTACAACAACTCCCTCGGCATTCCTCGAAGAGAATCATTCTCTTCCTCGCATTGAAACCATTGGCACCGGCTCATGGATTGATGGTACTCTAAGCACTTGGGCTGGCGAGGCCGATGAGAGTCTTGCTTGGCAACGTCTAGTTGAAGCGAGAAATGCTTTGGTTGAATTTGAATCTCAAAATCCAGATTCACCTGGTTTAGAACTTGCTTGGGAATCGCTCTATATTGCCGAAGGAAGTGATTGGTTCTGGTGGTATGGGCTAGATCAAGACAGTGGATATGATGAGATGTGGGATGTTTTGTTCAAAGTTCATCTTTCAAACATTTATCGCGCAATCAATCTAGATCTCCCTCCCTATTTGCAGGATCTATGGACAAATCCTGCTTTGCCTGATGAACCTGCTAGTGCAATTATTGAACCAATGATTGATGGAATTGCATTGCCTGGTGAATGGGATGGTGCAGCAATATATTCTGCCGATTCTGTTGATGGAGGGGATCTTGATATCGATTCCTTCCATTTAGGTTATGATGCGTCGAATGTATATGTCCGAATTGATATGAATGGCCCAGAAATTATTGAGTCATTAAATCAGCCCAGAGATGCAGATTTAGCCATATATTTCATGCAACCAAATGCTCAGAATTTCAATGAAGTTCAGACGAATTTCAGGACCTATTATGGCAATCAAATATTGGGTTTCCCTGCGAAAAAGATGGTAGCATTTGATTTTACACAACTTCGTGATGACGGCCAAGCAAAATGGAACCTTTTCGATGCTCGAGGCATGGTGGGAGATAACGAACAATGGGCACTTGAGGGTTCATCCATATTGGGTGGATGTGCTGGAGATGAAATTTACGAATTTGTAATTCCATGGTCTGATTTAGGATTAGCACCTCGATATACTACACGAGTAAAGGTGGTTTCATCTTGGGCAGATTCTCTAGCATATGGTGATGGAGATGATCAAGAAATCGCCCCTCCCGCTCCTGCTGAAATTGTTCTTCCCGATCTTGAGGAGTGGGTGACTTTACTAGAATTTGAAGATGCATTGGGCGATGAAAATGGCGATGGAAATTATGTGTATCCACTTGCTAGCGATTTCACCCCAGGAAGTGGCTTATTCGATGCAACTTCGGTTCGCATAAGCCAGAGTTCTTGGAACGCTCGCTTTGAGATAGAGATGCAAGAGATGACTGATTATTGGAGTCTTGCTAATGGATTCAGTCATCAAATAGTTCAGATTTATGTTGACCAAGGAGAGACTTCCTATGGCCAAACAGAGATGCTTGAGGGAGCCAATGCATTGGTACATCCTGATTGGGCTTGGGAAGTAGCGATATCCGCTACTGGTGAGCCGGGTGCTGTAAAAGCAGTCAATGCTGCAACTGGAGAAACGAGTGCAAAAGGAATTGAGGTATCTGGAGATGTTGAGACAAAGACTATCACAATCACAGTATCAAAGAATGTAATTGGTCAAGATGTACCAAATTACCGATTTATTGTGGTTCTGGGAAGTCAAGATGGGTTCGGATCTGGCAAATGGAGGGATGTAGATGCTACAGCCAAAACATGGCGTCTTGGAGGAGGAGCTGATCCTTACGATGGCGATGGTATCGATTATGACCCCAATATCATCGATATCTTACTTCCTGAAGGAGATCAATCCGCAATGTTGGGGGGTTATGATGTGGATTCACAACAATATGCGGTTTTAACGGGATTCGAACTGCCTGAGCTTGCTCAACAAGTGTATGGTGCTTCGGTTGGCGAGGTTACCGCCACATCAGCAGTTATCGTTTGGTCAACGACTGTTGAAACAAATGCTAGTATTGCAGTTGTTATTGCAGGAGATGAACCTGAAAATTGGGCAGATATATCGATTGATACTCCTTTGGCTACTGATCATGCCACTACACTCACCGGATTGGAACCAGGTACGGGGTATTGGGTCCGAATTCTAGTGGTAGATGGGGGAGAGACGTTGTTTACAGATCTGTATCTCAATACCTCAAACGAAGTAGATGATACGCCTCCCGAAGTGCTCAACCTTGCAGTCGAAGTGATTCCTGGTGGCTCTCTTCGAATAACTTGGTACACTGATGAAGCCACTACGGAATTTATCGAAGTCGATGGCCAAACCTTTGTTGGCGATACAGTTGCTCTTCGAAAGAATCACGACATAACCATAGTTCCTAGCCCGGATTTACCTGCCTTGGAGACATTCACTCTTACAGTTACTGCATCTGATGCATCTGGCAACAGTAACTCCACTAGTATCCAATTTCAAATCGGCGAAGATGACGCTGTATTACCGCTTCCTGACGACCCTGGTCCAAAAGATTGTGCTACATTGGACGGAGATGATTGTGGAGCGGCTTCATCCAATAATGGAGCAATAATCCTCGGTTCAGCAATTTTTGTTATTCTTCTGGTTTTTGTTGCTCTTTTACGAACAAGAAAATTTGAAAGTGAAATATATGATGGATTAGTTGAAGACTTAGATTCTTTTGAATAATCATGCGAATGGGATACTCGCTGTTTCGTGCGTATGGAGATTTACAACTGTTAGAATTGCTGGACGTGGTTGGAATCCAAGTGTTCGCTGATATCCGGTTTGATCTTGCCAAGTACTACTGTGAATCAATTTGACACCTTTGTAATCTGAAACATGATGGCCGTGCACATGTCCTGTGACGAAGATATCTGGAATTGTTCTAATCACTAGATTATCTTCTGGTTCTGGGGAAAGGGGAGTCTTCGCACCCCATGAAGGGGCTAGGTGTCTACGATCAATCATAGCTCTCATTGCTGCTTCAGGTCGATCATATGAGACACTCCTCATCTTGGCCACAAAATCGTCTATACTTTTTCCATGATAGGATAGGATTCTAACTCCATGAAGACTGAAATCGCAGGGGTTCCCAACAAATGTTGTATTGTTGTAGTCTTGCTGTAATTCTGGGTCTAAAGCAGGTTGCGGTTCAGCGGGTCGCACTGCATCATGATTTCCTGGCAATAATAGTACATCGACCCAGTCCGGAAGAGGTTCCAGAAGTTTTGCTAAACCCCCATATTGGTTGAAGAGATCTGGGATTGCGAGTTCTTTTTCTTGGTTAGGATAAATGCCTACTCCATCTACTCCATCCCCACTGATAACGAAATAACGAATCGTCTTGGCCAATGGATCAGTGTTGAACCATTCCACCATCTTATGCCATTGCGCATCCAAGAAAGTCTTGGAACCCAAGTGAACATCAGATAGGAATGCTACAGAAATTGCTTGGTCCGCTGGAGCCGAATTTTTCTGGTGTTCATTAAGTGGAGGGAAGTGAATTTCTTCTACATTGAATGTATCTCGTCGCCCTCTTTCTGACTTTAGACGACCGGTTACTCCAATTACATCATCTGGCATCATTCCAGTTCTAAGCGGATGTTCCTCTCCAAATTCAGGTCGATTATACATGATACATTCAATTTCAGCGCCTTCATCTTCTAAGGTAAACCTCAAATGCCCTCCCTTTTTTGTGTATGTGGGGGAATTTACAATTCCAATTAGCGAACAATCTTCTTCACGATACCGTGGTTTATTCATCGAAACTTCACCAATTTGAGTTGGCCTATATGGTAGGCAACGAGAATCAATCAACATCTTTCTTATTGTTGATAATCGATCATTGAAGCATGAAAGAATATCACTCATCCTTCCTTCTGTAATACTGTTTCCAGTGATGTCGAAGTGAACTTCTAGTTCCATATCTACGTCTCTTGCCTCCATTGGAAAGGCCGCTAAGTCATAGTGAGCAAGACCGTGCGGTCGTGGAGCAGGGGAACTTTCCTTCTCGTTTACGCTGGCTATTGTCCTAGCTCCTGATGCCGTCTGATTTGAGATTCCTGCAATTTCGAATAATTTGTCTAGCGTTTCTGTATCTAGAAATACGCCTCTCATTCCAGACATAATTGCTGCTTCGAGAATGGGTTGAATAGATTCCAATGGTTCTAGCCGCTCGCGAGTTCCTCGAACTGGCATGAGGTTAAGCGACCACAAGTTCCGTTCACGGACCTCCCAAGTCTCCTCACTCATGGAGTCCGTGCTGAACAGGGGCGCTCAAAGAGGATTGCGCTCTATTCTTCAGACCAGATGTCTTCATCATCTTCCTTTTTCCGTAGTTCGTCGACAACTGTCCCTTCGGCCTTTTCATCCGACCAAATCACTTCGCCATACCATGTATCTTCCATTCCAGGGACTCTTCCGAAAGCAGAAAGTGTAGCTTCCTTAAGTGTGAGTTGTTTTGGTAAATCTTCATCATCAGAAATCTTTGGCCGGAAATCTAGTCTATGTGTTCCGGTTTCTTGAGATTCAAAAACATTCAGAGCGGTTTCTAGTGCCAAGCTAACGAATAGTTGTTTATTCATTGAACGATCTCCACCTTGGCTGTTAGTCGAACGAACTAGAAAACGATCTTCCCAGAAAGCACAAACATATGCGAGGCCGACTGGTTTGTTTATTGTGCCACCTCCCGGCCCTGCAATTCCAGTAATTGAAATTGCTAAATCTGCTCCTGAACGTTTGAGAGCACCTTCTGCCATTGCTGCTGCAACATCTTTTGAAACAGCGCCGGGGACAGAATCACCCTCAAATTTGCTTTTTTCAACACCTAGTTCTTTCATTTTTGATTCATTAGAATAAGTAACCCAACCTTGTTTGAACCAATCACTAGATCCAGAGATATCAGTAAGAGTACTGGTCAGCATTCCACCTGTACATGATTCAGCAGTTGTGATCATCCACCCCTTCTTCCTCAACTTCCTAGCAAGCCGAGATGCTAAGGTCGCGTTACGCTCACCCATTACTTCGGCGGGTACAGGCATCATTCAAGAGGGTGACTGATGGAAAATTAGTGGGCCCGACCGGAATTGAACCGGTGATCTTCGCTTTGTAAGAGCGACGTCATAACCCCTAGACCACGGGCCCCACACCTACGCGACGACCACTTTGTTGTTGAAGTAGTCGCTTAGGGGGTGACCCTACTTCGGTCTCTTGGGAAGAGGACAACTTCACGCACATTCCCTGCACCAGTCAGTACCATCAACAATCTAGCGACTCCTAACCCCCATCCAGCATGTGGAGCCGCCCCGAATCGAAAACCGTCGGTATAGAAACTGAAATCTTCTGGATTTAATCCCATATCTCTGAGATTCTCTTCAAGGACATCGACTCTGTGTTCTCTTTGCCCCCCAGAAGTCATCTCATCACGGCCGTAATTCAAATCAAAACCTCGACTCAATTGTTCTCCTGTTGCTCCCTTTTCTTCTTTGTTGTGATAGATGTAGAACGGTTTCATTTCCATCGGCCATCTAGGGATGAAATGAAATCCAGGATGTTCTTCAGCGATTAGATCTGCATCAGAAGCACTGATGTCATCACCCCATTCGATTTTCCCACCTTTCGATTGAATAATCTCTATTGCCTCATCATAACTAACACGAGGGAATGGTAGTACAGGAATTTCGACAGTGATCGGGTCTAACTCTTGTGAAACTCTGTATTCATTGATTATATCGATTAGATTCTGGTCCTTAGAAGCAACCTGACTCCAGATATGATGGATCATTCTTTCCTGAACTCCCATTACATCATCATCGTCAGCCCAAGCCATTTCAATATCAAAAGAGATGAATTCGTTCAAATGACGGTAAGTATCATGCTCTTCTGCTCTGAATGCTGGGCCGATTTCGAAAACTCGTTCCAAACCACCAAGAATTGCTAGTTGTTTGTAGAGTTGTGGACTTTGAGACAGGAAAGCAGGAGTTTCAAAGTAAGTCATTGCAAACAAATTGGTACCCCCTTCTGAGGCACTTGCAATGATTTTTGGTGTATTTATCTCTTGAAAACCCTCCTTCAATAGATGCTCTCTCCCATAACAGAGGACTTTGCTTCTGAGTTGAAACATTGCATTAATGTGACTTCTTCGTAAGTCGAGATGTCGATTATCTAAACGAGTATCTAATTCGACATTCACCTTGTCTGTGATGCCAACAGGAAGCGGGGTTTGGGCTTCGGAAAGGATTGAAGCTGTCTTGGCAAAAATTTCGTATTCAGGAGGTGGTAGTGGTTCTCCTTCAGGAACCTTCGGAGGTCTTTTCTGGGCAACTTCGCCAGTGATTTGAACTGTTGATTCTCTTGAAATAGATTGTATCGAGAGGAAAATTTGTTCATCCATTGCATCCTTTTTCAGGAATATCTGAAGATGCCCCGTACCATCTCTTAGAGTCAAAAAACAAACGCCTCCTCGTCCTCTCGAAATTTCAGCATGACCTGCCACAGTAACTTCCTGTCCAATCAAATCTGCACCCGAATTTACGATATCTCCTAAGGTATGGGTTCTGAATGCCGTGGGCAACCAATCAGTAGAGTCTCGTCCGACCATGAACTAAAGCGGGCGCTTCCGGAACTTCAACCGCTCGGTCAAACAAATAGTGTAAATTTAGGAAAATGGTAAATGTAGATGCAACTCGCCTACGTTCATGGATGGACAAGATGACTTGATCCGACGGATGAAGGAAATTGATTGGTTTCATTCTATTCCATTGAAAGAAGGACTCGTAACTCCCGGCCGGGATGATTCAATATCCAAATTGAAACAGGTTTGTTTGCCTGCTGATCTTTCTGGTAAATCAGTTTTGGATATTGGGGCATGGGACGGTTTTTTCTCTTTTCAAGCTGAGAAAAATGGTGCTGAACGAGTCTTGGCAACGGATCATTTTTGCTGGAGCGGACCTGGATGGGGGACTAACGCTGGATTCAAATTCGCTCACGAAGTTCTAGGATCAAAAGTGGAAGATTTGGATATTGATCCAATGGACATTTCGCCTGAAACGGTTGGAGAGTTTGATGTTGTGATGTTTTTAGGGGTCTTGTATCATCTGCAAGATCCAATGGCAGGTCTCAGAATTGCTGCTAGTGTTTGCAAGGAATTGTTGATTATTGAGACATTGATGGATGATTTGCATCGTTGGAAACCTTCGATGGTGTATTTCCCCAGTGATTCTTACAACAAAGATTCTACAAATTATTGGGCCCCTAATGTTGCTGCTATGAAGGGAATGTTGCATGATCTTGGATTTTCAAGAGTAGAAGTGGTATTTCCTAAAAACCGCTTTATTCGATATTCTTTGCCAATTCGTATTCTTTCTTCAATCAAAGGTTTGTTTGAGGGAAGAGGTTCATTCCGACAGACTGTTCATCAAGGGCGAATGTCTTTTCACGCTTATCGTTAGTTGAAATTTTTCATTGTATTTGTTGAGCATACGTTTGAAATGCTATTGGTAGGTCGCGTGCTCCATGAGAGAAGGCGAGTGGCTATTTACATCTGAGTCTGTTGCTTCAGGACATCCTGACAAATTATGCGATGCAATTTCTGATTCAATTCTTGATGCATGTCTTGCTTTAGATCCAAATGCAAAAGTTGCTGTAGAGACATTAGTCAAAGGTCGTGAAGATAAGTCATTTATTGTATTAGGTGGCGAAGTTACTCTTGCTGAAGGAGTAGAAAATCCAGACTTTGTACAGATTGCCAGAGATGCGGCTGCAAATATTGGTTATATCGATCATGATATTGGAATGGATGCACGTTCAGAAAATAGTTGTGAAGTTGTTGAATTAATTACTCGACAATCTGCGCACATTAACCGTGGAGTTGTGCAAAATATCGATGCTCAGGGGGCCGGAGATCAAGGATTGATGTTTGGATATGCTTGCGATGAAACTGAGTCATTTGAGGGGCATAAGGGTCGATGGATGCCATTAGCAATTGCATTGGCTCAGGCTCTGACACGTGAATACAGAAAACGTCGTGAAGACGGAACACTACCTTGGGCTCGTCCAGATGCTAAATCACAGGTGACTTTGCTTCATGATGAAAACGGAAACGTAATTTCTGCCACAAACATCGTTATTGCAACACAGCATAAGGATATGATTGACGAATTCGGTTCTGAAGAAAAAGAACAGCAATGGGTTAAGTCACAAATTTTTGAACATGTAATCGCACCAGTAGTCCCCAGTTCTCTAATTAATGGGGAAACAGAAATTGTGGTAAATGGTACAGGTCGTTTCGCAGATCCTGGAGGTCCATATGCTGATGCTGGATTAACCGGTAGGAAAATTATCGTGGATACATATGGAGGACGAGGTCGTCATGGAGGCGGAGCATTTTCGGGTAAAGACCCATCAAAGGTAGACCGTTCTGCGGCTTATGCCTCAAGATGGGCTGCAAAGCACGTAGTAGCGGCAGGTCTTTCCCGTGAATGCGAGATTCAGTTGGCGTATGCAATCGGTGTTGCTAAACCAGTTAGTGTACGAGTAGATACATTTGGAACAGGTTTAGTTCCTGATGAGATGATTGCATCTTTGGTCAGCAAAAACTTTGATTTTAGGCCAGGGCATATTATCAGAAATCTTGGATTAAAAGCTCCAATTTACGGAGTAACTGCTTCAGGAGGGCACTTTGGAAGAGTTCCAAGTAACCCTGCTCAATTTACTTGGGAGCGATTAGATGATTCTATTATCTCCGCATTCCAAGCAGTTCTATGAATCGTAATTACGATTTATCCTATTCGCGAGGGCTTCATAGCGAAGATATCAGTCGTTAAGGTGATGCGTCGCGGTTCAATAGTGACCTGTGTTCTCCTCTTGATGGTCTCATGTGGGCCACTGGTAGGCATTGCATCTGCTGATTCTACCGTACTTTTGGACCTTGATAGGGATCTTGTTGTACTTACTCCAGGACAGGCAACAAATGTAACTTTGAACATTGAGAACAATGATACATCAATTCATGACTTCGATATCTCATTAGGTACAACATCTGCTGGTCCAGAATGGATAGTAAATCTCAGTCAAACTTCGATAAATCAGGTATATCCGTATGCTAGTGATTCTTTGGAAATTGTGATTTCATTAGGTGGGAATCCTTCAGCTAATTCTTCAGGAACTCAGTGGATTTGGGTCAATCGTAGCGGAGCATCATCCAGTATTGAGATCCATCTTTCTGTAGGTGCAATGTATCTCCCTGATATCGATGCTACAAGTTTAGGGGACAATGGGCTTGTTCAATCTGAAACCAATACTACTCTGATTCTTCCAGTAGAAATTTCCAATCATGGTTCTGTCCAAGACACGATTTTACTTAGCGTTGGGGCTGAACCAGACATAGCCGGTTTTTGGGCGAATCAATCAAGTGGAGGCAATAATTCCAACAATACTGGTGGAAATAACACTGGTGGAAATAACACTGGTGGAAATAACACTGGTGGAAACAATACGGGAGGTAGTAACGGCACTACCATCAATAAGTTACTAATGTATGGAAATAGCTACACTTCCCAGAATTCCCTTCATTCTATTCTAGAAGATTTGGGGGTAACTGATGCTGAAGCTTTAACCGGAGGTGGAATGAGATTCGATGGCCATTGGGATAACGTAAATACTTCAGGTCATTCATGGAATTCCACCCTAAGGGATCCAAATACTGTGTGGGATTATGTTGTATTACAAGATCAAAGCCAGATACCTGGATTTGATCGCACTACAACTTCTTGGATTGAAGATAAAGATGCTGCAATTTTATTGGCCGAAGCAATCGAGGATGAATCTTCTGAATCGGTACTAATGATGACTTGGGGGCGTAGAAATGGAGACGTCACGCACCCAACAATCTATTCTAATTTCACAATGATGCAAGATAGACTTGAGGAAGGATACATTGATTTTAGAGACAATATGACTATTCAGGGTCGTGATGTTTGGATAGCTCCAGTAGGTTTAGCATTCAAGCACATCCATGATGGAATTCTATCTAATGGTTCTAATCCTCTTTCTTCTGCTAGTACATTTTATGGATTATATTCTGCAGATGGCAGCCACCCTTCATTATCTGGAAGTTATTTGGCTGCATGCGTCATTTATGCGACTCTGACTGGCGATTCACCAGTAGGTTCTAATGACAGTATTGCTCTTTCATCCTCACTTAAATTAGAATTACAGCAGGCTGCTGCAGCTACTGTTTTCAATGAGACTAGTCATCTTTCATACCCATGGGAGAATTCTTCTTCTGGCGGCACCTCCATGCCACGTTCTATTCCTTCACAAGGTCTTGATGCGTCCAGTTGGACAGTTACTTGGAGTGATCCAATCGTCAGAAATTTATCTTCAGGTTCGTCTACATTTGTGGATTTAAGAATTGAAATTCCTTCCAATGCTGCTCCAGGACCCTATGGTTTCCGATTACATGCTGCAAGCGCTTTGGGGAATACTAGTGTCAGTACTGTAATGGTAGTCGATGTAAACGGTACTCATTTGTTTGAATCTAATTTCTCTTCAGATGATGTTTGGACTCCAAGTAGTTCAGGTAATGTCACTCTAACCTTAACTGATATTGGAACTGATGGAGTTTCATTATCTATTGTTCCAGGCACTATTTCTAGTACTGGAGCATGTCTTGTAGATAGTGTAAATTCAATTGATACTAATGCAGCAGCTGCTTGGTCATTTGGCCTAGATATCCTATCATCAGCCCATGAAGGAGATCAATGTAATCTATCTGTTAGTATTCATGAGGCTGAAGGGGGAACC
>MDTC01163635.1_pt1 | contig 12018 bp, 14 predicted proteins | sample 811181 | NCBI WGS metagenome assembly MDTC01 (sample SAMN05326644, study PRJNA326480) | marine metagenome | isolation source: seawater | place: Pacific Ocean: North | collected 2011
AAACTACAGACTTCCGTTTGATCCTAGCAAGTTGAAATCATTTGATAGGTTCCATAAGAAGTTTGGCAAGTATGTCATAACTGCTATGGAGTCTAAATAATGAAAAAAGAAGATTTGATAGATCCAAAAAATCCTCATACAGTTGGCAGAAGTTTTCTAAATCTTGGAAATCATACACTGACTATAATTTTTATTTCTATAATTGTTTTTATAATATATGCGAGTTATAACTAATGGGTGATCAAAGAATAATAGATAAATTGGTAACGGCAAGAATTGCACTATTGCTTAAACATCCTTTCTTTGGCAATCTTGCTACTAGATTAAAACTTGTGAATGCAGACGACTGGTGCCCTACTGCTGGTACTGATGGAAGACACTTTTATTACAATACAAAGTTTATAGATTCACTTACACCAAAAGAAGCAGAATTTTTATTTGGACACGAGGTACTTCACAATGTGTTTGAACATATGCTTGTAAGAATAGGTAACAGGGATCCTCAACTGTGGAACATAGCGGCGGATTATGCAGTCAATCAAATATTAATGGAAAGCAACATTGGCGAAATGCCTAAAGGAAAAAAAGGCGAGAACAAAGGCTTCCAAGACGACAAATACAAAGATTGGAATGCAGAAAGAATCTACGATGACTTATTAAAGCAGGCCAAAAAGAATGGTAAAAAGTATTTAGAAAAAATGGGCAAGTTGATGGATGATCACCAAGAATGGGGCAAAGGTGAAGGACCAGAGAAAAAAAATGGCAAACAACAAAAAGGCAGTGGTAAGCCTTCATACAGCAAAGAAGAATTAAAGAAAATTAAAGATGAAATAAAAGAAGCAATGATCAGTGCCGCACAATCAACAGGCGCAGGAAATTTGCCAGGCGCTCTACAAAGACTTGTAAAAGATCTATTAGAACCTAAAATGGATTGGAGAGAAATACTCCAACAACAGATTGCAAGTACAATTAAATCCGACTACACATGGATGAGGCCAAGTAGGAAAAGTTGGCACACATCTGCAATATTGCCAGGACAAAACAACGATGAAATGATTGACATATGTTTGGCTTTAGATGCATCAGGATCTATCACAGACAAACAGTGTAGAATATTTTTAACTGAAGTAAAAAACATAATGGATCAATACAAAGACTTTAGAATACATCTTTGGTCGTTTGATACTGCTGTTTTTAATCCTAAAATTTTTACACCTGATAATGCAGACGAGTTATTAGAATATGAATTGGGCTCAGGTGGTGGTACAGAATTTGAATGTAATTGGGAATACATGAAAGAGCATGGCATTGAACCTAAGAAATTTGTAATGTTTACTGACGGTTGGCCATGGGAAAGTTGGGGCGACGAACACTATTGTGACACAATATTTTTAATTAACAATCCATACGAAAGAAACATAGAAGCACCATGGGGAATGACAGTGACTTATGAGGATTAATCCTAAGAATTTTTTCAATAGAAAATTAGATATTTTACCACCACATTTTACATCCACTTCAAAAAAATTGACTGAATATGAAGAACAAAAATTAAACAAATGGATTCACGAAAACTGTGCAGGCAGATATTGTATTGTCAAAGACGTTAAATGGCAAAAAGACGCATGGAGAAGCACTGTCACGATAGGTTTCGAAGAACCATCTGATTTAACCCTTTTAGCATTAAGTGGTAAATTAAACGCACAAAGATCTAACGTGTTTCCTTACTAAATTACCAAATTAAATCACTTATATTATACCAAAAGATTGACTCTGCTAATTAAGTTTAGTATAATTGTAGCATAGGAGAAACATAATATTATGACAACTGAAACAAAACAAGAAAAATCAGTGGTAGAAGATGCTGGAGCAAAAGCACCACAACCTACTGCACAATCAACTGCACCTAAAGAACCAGGTACAGATTTATCAATTGCAGATTTAAAAAATCTACAAACAATAATTGATATTGCATCAACTAGAGGAGCCTTTAGAGCAAATGAAATGGCTACAATAGGTGCAATGTACAATAAACTTCAAACATTTTTAAGTAAGGTAGCACCTGAACAAAACCCTGCTGGAGTATCAGGCGCCGCACCAGCGACGACTGTAAAAAAATAAGGAGAAACAATGGTACAACAAATGATGCCGATGGACATTCAAGCAAATGCTGAAAATGTCGCATCAAACAGAAAACAATGGAAACACATAGGCAAACTTAAAGACAGTGGAGCCAATGTTGCAATAATCTTTAGGACAGTTCCTGAAGAGCCAAATAATTGTTTAGTAGTAGGTCCTAAATTTTTAGACGATACAAATCACAATGCATTGATGAGAGCAATAGAGTCTCAAGAAGCACAACAATCATTTGAACTTGGAAGTTATTTGACTAGAACGACATTTCCAGATGGTACAAATATGTTGGCGTTTTTACATCAAGGTAATTTTTTAAAAAAAATGCCTACCAAAGACATTATAGTTACAATGGGTACGGGCAATGATGGTAAAGTCAGTTTGGACGAGTTGAACAAACTTATTGCAAAAGAACGTGATGTAAAAGTTTCTGAATTATCAGTAGAAGATCCAACCCCTAAACAAACTGCTGATGCCACAAAAAAGAAAACAACCAAAAAATAAAAGTTGGGTACAACTAGCATCTAATTTTGTCGCTCAATGGCCTGAAGTTTTAGAAGGCATTGAGTTGACAAATATGCCAATACATTATCTTAGAAATTTAAGCATTGTATTAAAAAATCATATCACTATAAACGTAGATGTAGAAGCAAGTCTTAAAAAATTAAGTCGTAGGCAAACTGCTAACATGGTCAAGACATACATTCACAAACATTATGCAAATATTAAAAATGTTGAATTAAGTTTTAATGTAGCAAAACTAAAAGCAGATATGCAAGGCAAAACCAAGCAAATATTAAACAAAACTTTCAAGTAAATCTAAATTTTTAGCAACCTCAATAGCATGATCAACGTTAGTCAAAGGCTTTCTTTGTGAGTCTATGCTGTCAACAAATTCTTGTAGTTCATTACGTAAGGGATTAGATTCAACATAAAATTTTTCAATTGTAGGCTGGTAGTTCATTCTAGTATGTTGCCATATATGTGTTGTAAGTTTAATGGTCTTTGCTTCTTCATCCCAAAACAAAAATCCCTTTTCACCGGTTATGGACATTGTTCTCACTTTTTCAGGATAGTACCAACTAAGATTTAGTTTCACAGATACATCATTACATGAAAAAAAGTATTCGTCTCTGTCATTTTGACTGTTTTTAGAAAAATTATCTCCTATGCAAATAATGTTTTTGAATTCGTGGTATCCTAGTAGATAATGGATAATACTGACATCGTGTGGTGCAAGACTGTGTGTTGTGCTTATCTTTTTTTGGTACCTACCCCAATTCAATCTATTTGATTCTATATGTTGTATTTTTCCAATACGTGGCAATAGCTCTTTAATTTTTTTAACTCTGTCATTGTATAAAAATATGTGTCCTACCATCACAGTTTGGCCATTTTTAATTTTATTTTTTATGTCTAAACATTCTTGTGTAGTCAGTGCTAGTGGTTTTTCCACATATAAATTTTTTCCTTGTTCAAGTAGTTCAAGTGTTTGTGTGTAGTGATCCCAAGCAGGAGTTGCCAATACAACATTGTTGTACTTTATATCTTGCAAAGTTTTGCCATCCTTGATATCTATAATTTCAACATCACTTACTTTAGGCAGAGTGGTCAGTTCCTTTGCGACTTTGCTACCCCAATAGCCTGCGCCGACCAAACTAATTTGCATAATAATCCTTTATTGTATTGATGATGTATGTCTGCTGTTTTTCAGTCAGTGTATGATAGCAAGGTAAACTTAAAATATTTTTACAAATATATTCTGTTCTAGGCAGAGACCAAAACTTATATTCTTTAAATGCCTTTGTAGTGTGTGTGGGATTAGGATAGTGTATGTTTGTTGCAATACCTTTATCCTTTAAATGTTTTCGCAAGTTGTCTCTAGTGCCTTTAGGTGTTTCTATTACATAAACATAATACGTATGATAACTCCATGGTGCTTCTTTTGGCGTTTTAACTATTGCTTGTAATTCTTTTGTGTATCTATGACAAATTTTTCTTTTCTTTTTTGTCCATGCATCAAGTTTTTTTAATTTTGCTTGGACAATCACCGCTTGAAGATTGTCGATTCTAGCATTATAACCAATTTCATCATAATCAAACTTTGTTTTTCTTCCATGATCTCTAAACATTCTAACTTTATCTATTAATTTTTTACTTCCAGTTACAGCGCCAGCATCACCCATGGCTCCTAAATTTTTTACTGGATTAAAACTAAAGCAAGTTAGATCAACAAGACTACCAACTTTTTGTCCTTTGTATTCTGATCCAAAACTTTGTGCGGCATCTTCCATTAATTTAATTTTGTGTTTTTTGGCAAATCTTTTTAGTTTGTCTATGTCAGGAGTTTGTCCATAAAGGTCAACAAACAATATTACTGCTGGCGGACATTCCGGATTGAACTCCTGTATCTGCTCTAGATCCATGTGATAGTACTGATCAATGTCAATAAACACAGGTCTAGCGCCTACGTTTGCTATTGCTTCTGTGGTCGACACAAAAGTGTGTCCAACTGTCCATACTGTGTCAGTTTCACTCACACCTAGAGCCTTCAATGCACACACCAAAGCATTTGTGCCTGACCCTATACTTGCACAATCTTCTGCTCCTGTGTAATTGCATATTGCCTGTTCGAACTTTTCTACAGTTGGTCCAGTTATATAATCCGACCTTTTAATAGTATCTGCTATTGCTTTGTCTATGTCAGACTTGCATTCTTGATACTGAGGATAAAGATCAACAAAAGGTATTTTCATAAAACTAATTAACCATATTTTTGTTCATAGAAATTTTTCAACCATTTAAAATTATAAGTTTTCATTATGTCGTCATTGGATTCTACAAACTCTTTAGCATCGTTGGCCGCACAATACACCCATTCGGCATTTTTACCTGTGCCCAAGTCACACCATTTTTTAAGCCTATACTTTGATTCTACTGTTGGTGTTTGCTGTGTTAGTAATTTTACAATCTCTCGAAAAGCAGTTCTCCACGCCAACCAAGGAGTTTCATTGAAATGATTTATTGCGGACAGTACTGGAACTACTTCATGTGGTGCTGACAATGTAAAATCTATCCCTGGCTCTTTTGTTTCAAGAGTAAGTTTTTTATTGTATAGCAAAATTGAACCATGTCCATACTCTAGGCCATTTACAGGGTTTTTACAGTTGAAAATGTAATGACAAGGATTTTTAAATCTATCCGGTTGGAAGTTAAATTTAAAATTTTCCACAACTTCTAATTTTGGAAATACTGCAAAGAAATAATCTGTTTCGCACATATTAGCCGCTGTATGGTATGCACTAGTTTGTCCTTCAATGTTTTTGCACCATTTTGCTCTTGGGTATTTTTCTTTAAGAGATTTAAATCTTTCTTCTGCAGAAGGTTCATCATAACTTATAAAAATAATGTCCATATCTTCTACAGGATAAGAACTTTTTATGTTTGTTATAAATTCAAAATCATACAATTGATCAATTTTTTCTTTGTAAGGAACTAACATTATATCATTAGTATCACCCCAACTGTACATTTTTTGTTCTTCCCAAAAACTAGGAAAATAATTTGGAATTAACGGCCAATCTTTTAAATTTTTGTTAACCATCCATGTATAAGGTTTAGTGTTTCCTTTGTTATAATCTTCAGTTAAATTGTTTAATTGAAAGTTTACAGTTGGTATAGTAGGATTTATTACTTCTGCTTTGTGGTAATTTATATCTTTGAAATCTCGTAGTGTTTTTAAATTGTCAATTTGTTCTAAAAATTTTTGCTTTGGTACAAGCATGATATTTCCTTCTTTATTTTGACCGCTGTAAAACACATGAATTTGATCTTGTTGAAACTTTTCAGGTATGTAATCAAATAGAGAATTGTCAAAATCCATAAATGAAGCCAAGACCCAGAAATGACTTGTTTTGATATCTTGTATTTTAGTTTTTATTATTTCAAAATAATTTTTAATAAAAGGCATATTGTAATTGTGCCATTTATTTTTGTTTTCAAAATAGGGAAAATTAACTTTTATGCAGTCAAAGGCCATTGTTTAATCCAGTTGTAATAACTTACAAGACCTTCCTTTAAATTTGTTGTAGGCTTGTAGTTACAAAGTTTCTTTGCTCTGTCTATGTTCAAAGTTCCTCTATCTGGGTACAATGCGTTGCTACCAGTGTCTACTATTTTGCTTTTACTGTTTGTAATCTGAACTACTAATTCAGCGGCCTCTTGCAACGTTTTTGCACTACCATTAGTAATGTTAAAACTTGTATTGCTGTTTTTACTCATAGACACATCTATTATACCTTGTGCGGCGTCTCTACGATAGGTAAAGTCAACTTTATTTTTTCCATTGTGTACATTTAATTTTTTACCCTTCATAGCGGCATCAAAGAACTTGCTTATGACCCTATCAGGTAAATCTCCTGGGCCATACACTCCACTTGGTCGAACAATAGCATATTTTAATTTGTCATCTTTACAAAATAATTTTACCAATCGTTCACCCGTCAATTTGGCTTCACCATATATATTGATCGGTTTAGTTTTTGCATCTTCTTTTATTTTGTTTTTAAAATTGCCGTATACCATACTAGAACTAATATAAACAAATTTCTTTGCTCCAAATTGTTTTGCATGCCAAAGCATATTTGTTGTACCATCTACTATTTGGCTTACACCTTCTACAGGATTGTTGTTTACAATTTTTGCTCTTGGGTATGACGCCAAGTGTATAACAATATCGGGTCTTGATTTAAATGCTCTTAATCCTACAATTTGATTTCTCACATCTCCGTAAACAAAATTAATGTGCTTCCAATTACGTTGACGCCATTTATAAAGTTCTTTTAATTTTGCAGGCTCAATTAAACCGTAAGTTTCATCATTGTCTAACACAGTTATTGAATGTTTTGGACTTAAGATTTCTACTATTTTTGAACCTATAAAACCGTTTCCACCTGTGATCAAAATTTTCATTAAAAAACTTTTACTCCATATTTGTTCTCAAATGCTTTACCATCTGCTTGGTTATTAACAATTGGTTGTCCTTTGATATTCAAACTGGTATTCAACAGTATTGGACATCCAGTCTGTTTTTTCCATTCTGTAAGCAGTGCATGAAACCCTGGATTATCCGTCTTACGCACGGTTTGTACCCTCGATGTGCTATCATGATGTATTATAGCAGGAAAGTCTTTACCACGCACACACGCCGCTGTAAATTGCATATAAGGGGTGTTTTTAACGTGTCTAGGTAGGGTAAAGTAGTCATTTACATCCTCTTCTAATATGGCCGGAGCAAACGGTCTAAACTGTTGTCTTCGCTTAATTTTGTTTACCAAATCTTTTACTTTTGGTCCTCTTGGGTCTGCTAAAAACGATCTATTACCAAGAGCTCTTGGACCAAATTCTGCATGACCGCTGGCTACACCACACATCATATTTTCTTTTAATTCTTTGATAATGCTGTCTACCGGATACTCTCCTTTAATGTTGTGTCCTAAAAATGGGTGTTGCCAATTTAAAAATCTTTGTTCGGATGCCGCAATGCAACCTAAACTTGATCCTGCGTCTCCCGGATTTGGCATTATCCAAATGTTATCAAATATGCCTAGTTCTGCCAGTTTAGAATTTGCCGCACAATTTAAAGCAACTCCTCCTCCAAAAACTAAATTCCGTTCTGCATACATTAAACTTTTTGCTGGTAGATATGAGGCCGCCTTGCTCCATAAACTTGCTAACAATTCTTCTGTGACTGCTTGAATAGATGCCGCTATGTCCATTGGATCGGCTTCAGGCATCCAGTTGCCTATGCCTCTGTGTAAATTGTTGTTTAATCTAAAAGGCACAGATGTTTTGATAAATTCTCTAAAAATTTTGTCTTTGTATATAGGTTTACCATATGCGGCCATACCCATTAAAATGTATTCTTCTTCTGCTGGTTTTAATCCAACTCTTTTTGTAAAAGCAGAATACAGTATTCCTATTGAGTGAGGATATTGAATTCTTTCTTGCAATGTAATTTTTCCATTTGTTCCTAGCCAAATGCTTATTGTGTCCCATTCACCTATAGCGTCAACAGTAAGCACTACACATTCTTTATAAGGTGAAGTATAGTAACCTGTTGCGGCATGTGATTCATGATGTGAAATATATTGATCAATTTTATTGATACCAAACGTTTTAAGATGTTGTAAAGGCATTTCTTTACTGTCCAATGCTAGGTCATATTGCCCTGCCCAGAACTGCCTTGTTTTTTTCAATAAAGGTTTTTCATAGTAGACAACTTTGTCAAAAGGACCATAAGTCATTGCTTCATCAACTATTTTTTGATTTAGGTAATGATCATTTTTAACTTTACTGTATCTCTCTGCATGGGCGGCCCACAAGATTTCTCCATCATGTGCACCTTTGTATTCAACCACAGCCATGGCGGCATCGTGGTTCATGCAGTTTATTCCTAGTATTATCATTCTACTTGTATATAAAAGGGTCTTTTTTCTTAAGTTCTTTTATTCTTTTTCTATAGGCAATTTCATTTTTGATTTTGTCTATAATCCATTTTAACCATTTCATTTAGGTTCTCCTTTTTTGTTAAAAATTTCTAAAAATTTGCTTCTCATTAATTTTACAGCCATTCGGTGGGCAAGATCAAGTGGATGTGTGGTCCCTCTTGGATAATCTTCAAGCAGTGCCCATTGGTTAAATCCCATCATTCTTTCACCAAAAGCAAACCAATTTTCCATGTTTATTTCCTTTTTGAGATGAGCCATGAACGTATCTAGTTCAGCGTGTGGAGTAAATTGATTATAAAACAGAGAATTGTCTGCTAAAGTAAACATATATTTTATATTTCTTTTTTCCAAAATGTTTTGTAACCAAATGATTGATTTCCAACTTAGGTAAATTTCATGATATTCATTAGCGGCATGACGATAAAGAGCGTCAGCAAATTCCTTTACGCCAGTTGTACCTAACTCTTCTCGCCTTTTTTTCCATATTTCTTGTTGTGGCTCTGAACTGGCTAATTTTGTAAAAACCTCTTTTTGTTTTACGTCTGTGTCCCATGGAGATATCGATGTCCATCTTGCTTCTTCTAAAAATTTATTTCTCGGCATAGCCCAATCATAACGCGAAGGAAAACTCCACATCACTGTGACAAAATCTACAGGATTGGTGCTTATGTATTTGAAAATTGTTCTTGCTATGCCACTATTGCCCATTCCAGGTTTTGCTACACAAAAGTAATTTCCTTGAACTGCATCACTTAAACCTTTAGCCCATGTTCTGTTAGAAGGTGGCAATCCTGCATGATTGCAATCACTTAATTCATGACCATACGTAAAACTACAACCGCCTGCTAATATAATTTTATTCATAAATTTGTAAAACTTTATTTAAAAGAGGAAATACTTCTCCAAAATTTTCATGCCTATAAGAATCTGTTTTTAAAATCCTATCAGTCCTCTGCTTTCTCATTTCTGGTGTGTCTCTGTCAGCGGCGTTCATGAATCTTAAAGTTGGTTTGAAATCAGTAAGCATACTGTATCTTGAGTTTACTATATTTTTTACATTTTTTGGCAGTGTTTGAATATTAAAATAATCAGGATCAAACAATGTGTTTACATAAAAAAAATTAGGTTGGTATTGCTTTACCCAAAAAGCAATTTTTGCCAAACTGAAAATGTTAAAAATATTTATTGTAGTGCAAATTTGAAAGTCCATGTTGCTTGTTTTTCTTTCTTTCCATTTTACTAAATTAGCACCGACCTGTCTCCAATTGGCAGGATGTCTTTGATATTCAAATTGCTCGCCTGTGTCATCAATACTAAATGCAACTTCGACTCTTTTAAAATAATTCCACAAGTCAAATATTTCAGGTGGTGGCAATTGTGTACCATTTGTGTTATAATGTATGTCTATGTTTTTTGCATATCCTTTTTCTACACAATGCATCAATATCTTAAAGTGATCTTTAATCATAAATGGCTCTCCGCCTGTAAACTCAAAATACTCTACGTGTTTTAAGTCTTCCTTTAGATCTTCAAAAAATTGTGGATTGCGTTTAGGCCAACCACCCTCGGTTAAATTTTTTCTTGCCACAGCATTTTCTCCGTAGTCTAACTCTTCTTGTGCCCATTTGCTGGAACTCCACGATCCACATATTCTACATTTAAGATTACATACATTGCCCAACTTAAAGTCAATAAACGTTAGCGTTGGCTCGCTATTAGGTGACCAGGCACTTAAACTTTTTTTCATTTTGTAAATGCTGTTCATTCTTTTACTAGTTTTACCAGCATCTTCTTCTTGCCAACAACTTTGACAACCTTTTGGACGCTTTCCGTCTCGAAACTGATTTCTAAGATCTTGCATGTAATGATTTTGTTGTATATCGTTTAGGCTAGTTTCATATACCTTAACATTTGGTACTGACCCTTTGTACAAACAGCAAGGTGAGGCGCCTCCGTTTACATCAACTTCTAGATGTGTCCAAGGTAATGGACATATATTTGTTTTTAAATACTTGTCCACCATTCAAATACCTCCGGGTCTTTTGCTAATATTTTCTTTATGTCTGTACCACGAATACTGTCAACTCTTTCACATTCCGCTTTGCCGTCACGCCAACCTTTTTCGCAAGTTTCTTTGTCGTATCTTTCATCATTGCATTTATGGCTGAGCAAATCGTCTAGTCCTTCGATATAAGACAAATTAAAAACTGTTTTTCTTTCATTTTTTATTTTTTCCTTTGCCTTGTTTACTAATTTTGTCAAAAGTCTTTTTGGTAACCATAATGGACTCATGTATGTATCTGGGCTGAAAGTAAAAACTTTTTTAAGCAACAAAGGAATTTTTAGTTCTTTTTGTAATTTGTGCATGTTATCTAGATCAAACAATCCAGGTAAAGTCACTGTCAAATCAAGTTGCAGTTGTCTAGGGTTTCTAACAAACTTTTTTGCATATCTCATATTCGTTAACCACTTTTCATAGTTTAAGCCTGTTCTAACATATTCACCTATTTCTCCTGTGCCGTCTATAGAAGCATTAATTTGCCAACTGTTAAATTTGGATAATATATCATCAAACAAGTTTAGTTTGAAGAAATTAATTCTACTCATGTTTGAATTGTATCTAGCATACACAGAGTTAGCATAGCCTAAATCTATTACCCTTTGCATTGCCTCCCAATGTATCTTCCACATCAATGGTTCTCCGCCACACCAATAAAATTCTTTGATTGTTTTGTTTTCAACGGCTTCCATAAATTCTTTAACCACTGCTTGATCATGAAATTTTTCTAGTTGCTCTTTTACATCTTTTCTTTCCCACAGTTTTTCAGTTTCGTATTGGTCTCCTCTACCATGTTTTTTATTTTCTGTAACCCAACTACTAGACAACATATCTCCGCACATTCTACATGTAAAATTACATAGATTTGAAAATCTATAATCATAACTAGAAACTTTCATGGTTGTTACACCTGTATCATCGGTAGTGTCAAATGCTTCGTCAATTTGATCGCTATAAAACCTATTAAAATGTTGCCTATAAACATTTGAATTTAAAAGTTTATGATTACAAGTTTGACACTGTGATATTTCATTTCCAGCAAGTAAGTTTAATCTAACCTTCTTCATGTAATCTGAGTTCCAATGTTGATCTAATGTTTTAAGTTTAATTTCATTACTTTGTGGACCTTGAGAATCTATATATTGTTTAAAATTTGTTGCTTCTTCAATTGATGCACAGCACAACCTTCTTTCCATTTGTGGAGAAATAAAAGTATGCGTCCATGGCGCCATACAAAATGTTTTGTTACCTTCGCTGGGTTTAATTCTTTTCATACTTTGCAAATAATTCTTTCCATTCAGGAAATACATCAGTGAA
>MDTC01076156.1_pt1 | contig 12017 bp, 8 predicted proteins | sample 811181 | NCBI WGS metagenome assembly MDTC01 (sample SAMN05326644, study PRJNA326480) | marine metagenome | isolation source: seawater | place: Pacific Ocean: North | collected 2011
CCGTCGTGCTCACGGGCGCCGCGTCCGTAATGTTCGTGTCCGCAGCCACCGAGTTCCCCATCGTGAACGCCCCCGCCGGGATGAATGCCATCCCGGGTGGCGATGCTACCTGAGCGGGCGTGGGAAGATTCGTCAGCCCGGAGCCGTCGCCGCTGAACGCGGTGGCGGTCACCGTGCCGGAGATCGTCGGGTTTGGCGTGAGTCCATCTGCCATCATCGCATAGCCCACCGCCGCGATGCGCTGATCCGGCGCGAGCTGCTGCGAGCCATTGGCCGTGCCGTCGTCGAACCAAACGCGCAGGCGCACGTCGAGGTTGGCGAAGACACTGGCCGGGATCGCCGTCATGTTTGCGCCCAACAACACCGAATACAGTCCCTTGGTCACCGGCAGGGACACCGCTGCAGTCGGCTCGCTGCCCTCTGTGCTTGTGCCATCGTTACTCCAATAACTGGCGCTACCATCTCCGTTGACCAGTGCAAACTTGAACGCACCAGTGCCATTAAAATTCACTGCCGGATCACCCACTGCCACTCGACCTTGGTAATTGATCATCTGTGGCACCTGTGCAGATGCTAGCGTTACCAGCGAGAGAACTGATCCTAGGATCAGGCTAAGAATAGGTGTTCTGTTCATCGGTTCCTGAAGATCATTGAGTCGACACAGCAAGTCAAAGGCATTCGCTCCCAGAACGGCTCCCCCATGTATACCGCCGGACCCCGGTTCCCGCGACCGTTCCCTCCAAAAGAAAATCCACAGCAGCCATGTCAAATAGTCACCACTTTTTCCTCCAAATCCGTATTCGCTTTTTCTAGACTCCAACGATTGTTCGTCAAACCTTACTCAACAGTGGCCACCAGCTTCTCAGACGGCACCGACGCAACCGAGTAGATTTTACAACACGCAGCCAAAATCTGAGCCTTTCTTCCCTATGAATAATATCGAACCCTCGCAAAGACCATTTTCCTGCCAAAAGCGATTTTTGGGCAGCCTTTTATCGCTTCTGGGTGTGTTGGCTCTGGTGGCGCTGTCCCCGCTCCAAGGCGAAGAATCGGTCAAGAAAGGGTATCAAGAACAGACCTACGATTTTAAGGCCGCAAATGAGGAGATTGAATATGCGCTCTATGTTCCCCGGAGCTATAAGAAAACGGCCAAAACTCCACTGATTGTCCTGCTCCACGGACTGGGAAGTAAACCACAGGAAGTGATTCAATATGCTGGAATTATTCCTGAGGCTGAGAAGCGCGGATACATCGTGGTGGCTCCATACGGATACAACAGCCGTGGTTGGTATGGCGCGTCTGGGAAAGGAAGAGGTTTCATTCGTCCAAATCCCAGTGATCCCGAAAATCTTGGCGAGTTGAGTGAGAAGGATGTGCTGAATGTAATCAAGATTGTTCGTGATGATTTCAGTATCGATGAGAGCCGAATGTATTTGATGGGGCATTCCATGGGTGGTGGTGGAACAGTCCATCTGGGAACTAAATTTCCTGAGCTGTGGGCAGGGTTGGCACCCTTGGCCCCTGCAATCATGTCGGGACGAGATAAGTTGGGCGTTCTCAAAAAAAATAAGATTCCCATTATGATCGTCACTGGAGACAAGGACAGGCTCATTCCAGTAACTGGCATTCGCAGTGTAGTTGACAAGCTGAAGGCTGAAGGGATTACTCACCTCTACAAGGAGATTAAAGATGGCAATCATGGCAGCTCCATCCATGCGAACCCATCAATGATTGCCGAGGTTTTCGATTTTTTTGATAAGCATTCAAAAGCTGGAGAGAGTGAGCCTGATGCAGATGGTTCCGATGAGAAATTTCGGGAGTTTACGAATACTAAAGGACAGCAGATCAAGGCCAAGGTCGTTTCCATTACCGGCACTAAGGTCACTATCATCCGAGAAGATGGGAGGAGATTCACGATGACGATTTCGACCCTCAGTGAGCCCGATCAGGCATTTATTGAAGCTTGGAAAAAGCAGTATCCTAAGAAAGTCCGGTAGCTGGTTTTTTTACGAATGATGGGGTCTCTGTGGCTCTCAAAGATCAGCCGTCAAAAAACAAAGGGTTTTCATAGGAACCAAAAGTCCGGGCACTCGACCAAGGAGAACTCGGAGTCAGTCAGTATCCAATCTGAACCAGCGCGCGGCTGATCAAAGTCTGCCGTGTCTTCCACTGCTCGTTTGACAAGTTGATGTCATGCTGCTGGTCCATGCCTGCAATCCGCAATGATTCGTGCACTTAAATCTGCTGCAAATCTGGGTCGCCATCGCTAAAACTAACGAGACAAAAGGATTTGCGGATGAACCGCATCACCCTAACTCACCTTTTCAATTACAAATCATACTGTGGGATCGTCATCCACTCGCCCCCTTTGAGAGCCGACTGATGGGCAATGACACCGGCCAAGGTCATGTTCAGGGCATCGCCAACGTCGACGATGGGCTTCTTATCAAGCAGAATCGACTCGATAAAGTTATTCGTCAGGTGTCCGTGCGAACCGCCATGACCGCCTCCACTCACGCCGGGTGGCAAGGGTGGGCGACTTCCGTTGATCTTGTTATTGTGGGGCTTCTCTCCATAGACCCGGCCTTTCTCTCCGTGGGCATCTTTCATATCCCAACTCCCGCCCATCCGCGAGATTCCGCCCTCGCTGGTCTTGAGCATCGCGATCTCGGTCCCAAAGGGATTCTTGTGCTGATTGTCGCCACCATTGTATTCGGGATAAAGCCCGGGCGTTCCCACTGCCGAGACCTCGGTGAAACGTCCACCCGTGATGGAAACATAGTAAGCGGTCGCGTGAGTGGGATACCACATCGGAGGAAGAGCCTTGCGCCAACCATTGAGATCAACCTTGCCATTCTTCGGATTGAATCCGCGAATTCCCTTGGCTCCAAAATCATGCCAATATTCTCCTTCTGAATAGATCACCTTTCCCAAAGCGCCGGCCTGATACTGCATTCGCTTGGCGTAGAGGTAGGCATGAAAGGTCGAGGTCTCGTTCATCATATACTTCATGCCGCTCTTTTTGACGGCATTGAACAGCTCTTCCGCTTCCCCCTCGGCTTCAAATCCAAAGACCGCGGGAACGGCAGAAACAACATGCTTGCCATGATTCAAAGCCATGATGGCGAGACGCGCATGACTCGGCGCATCGGTCGCGATGTAAACGGCTTCGATACTCTTGTCCTTAATCATCTCTTCACAGGACGGGTAGGTCTTCTTCGCGCCCACCGCTTTGGCCAAAGCAGCGCAGCGACCGGGGTCGAGATCGGTCGCGGCGACCACTTCAACATTGGGATGGTTTTGATAAGAGAATGCCGCCCCAAATTTGCAGAGCCCATATCCCGCGATACCGACACGGACCTTGCGATCCGAAACCGGTTGCCAGCCTTTCGCGGCATTCGGGTCGTTCTTGGTTTTTTCAAAGCCCGGAATAATTTTCCCATCGGCATCCTTCGGGGCATCATCGCCCGTCGCCATCCCGGTCATTCCCAAAAGGGCTCCGGCGCCACCCATTCCATGCAAAAATCCCCGTCGGGACAGACCGGACTGCTCGTAATTTTGTTCCTCGTTGTTCATAATTCCTGCTCGCTTGATTCGATTGTTTGCTTTTATACTTCCAGTTTCGGCAAGTTCTTCCCCAATCTTTTGGGGGGAGATTCTGAGCGATCCTGACACGAGAGATTTCCCGCGTCTTGTTGAGCAGGCAAACATACTCCACACCAAGAAATCCCAATGGTCCAGCAAGTCACCGAAGAGATCCACTAAGGATTTTCGGCCACCACAAAGAACTGGTGCTCATCCAGCGGCAGACCCTGGGTATTAAAGTTGACCCTGAAAACGGTGGTAGATTCTCCCACCGCTGCGGGGACGTCATCATTCAATTCGGTCCAGCTCGTGAGAGGCAGAGACAAATCGTTAGTGGAAAAGACGGAATATGAGCGCCCTTCTCTCGAAGTGAAGGCGAGATCGACCAAGATATTGTTCCCCGTGTCGGTATGGGCCACATCAACGATCTGCAAGGGAGTGGCAGGGCCTTGGGTGAGGCTTTCGATGCTGGCTCCTTCACCCCCATTCCAAATTAAGGCCACCTCTTCCTCGGTAAGAGCGCGATCCCAGAGTGCGACATCGTCGATGTTTCCGTCCCATCCCCGGTTGGACGCTTGGGCATTGCCACCGATTTGCATTTGGAATCCACTACCATTCCCCAGGATCCAATTCGCCGCAGTTCGCACTGCGACTCCGTCGATGTACATCGTGATCTCTCCACCGTCTTCAGGAGATGGGTGAGTGACCACCACATGGTGCCATGATCCGTCTTGCTGATCGATATTGGCAGCCACGCTAGCGGGGCCCCTAATGCTCCACTTAAAGTTGGTCCCCGAGGTCCCATGCCGGGCAATGCGCCAGTTTCCACCCTCAGCTTGGCTGACCAGCGTACCCCAGTCAGTGTAGAGGGACTCGGTTGTATACCAAGCTGAAATGCTCATACTCCCGGCCTCAAAAGCAAACTGCGCCGGATCACCTACGTTGATGACCGCCTGATTGCCAATGCTGTTTTCCAAATCAACAGCAGAACCGAATTTCCCAAGCACAAAAGAGGCATCTCCCGTTCCCGATTTCACAAGAACACCATCGTTGGACGCATCCAATCCAGCAGCATAATCTCCGTCAAAGGCCCAATACTCAATGAGGCCGTCGACAAGTTCGGCTTGGGAGAACGGAGCGCTGAGACAGGAAATACCGGCGACTAAAAAAGAAGTGAAAAAGCTATTTTTTTTCATGATCAAAGAGGACTGAGCTTCAAAGAATTCGTTATACACGGCTCGACACACTCAAACGAATAAATTCGCTCGTGCTGCCACTAATCGGGGAGCCACTTCGGTAGGTCACGGTCTCCGTGCCATCACCATTGGTAATCCCTGAAACATACACGACTCCCGCCGAGCTCCAGCCTTCCAAAGCTGCCGAAGTCTGAACCTCATAGATCACATCATCAGCCAAAAGATTCCGGCGGAAGCTGATCGTCAAATACTCGTCTGATCCTCCGACCCCATTGTCAAACGAATCCGAGCCAGCAACGGGATACGACTCGGGGCTTTGACCGGCATCTCCGGCAATCGATCCAAGGGCATATTCAAGGAAGGCATTCAGGCCATCACCATCACCATCACCATCACCATCACCATCCAAATCGGGATCGAAAATCTCTTTGAGGTGACCGTCGGTGCACTTGATATCTGTGATTCTTTTCAGATCGACAACCTGACTTCTTTTGATCATGTCCTCTAGAGTCATGGCCACACCTCACTTCCCATCGATCACCGAGCAGGTCGCAAGCTATCTCCGGGACGAACTTCATCAGGGGATTTGGGGCGAAACCATGCCCGGAAGATCCAAGCTCATCGAGTTGCTTGGCGTCAGCGGCAAAACGGTGGAGCTTGCCCTTCAACAGCTCGAAAAAGAAGGTCTCATTGCCGGTCAGGGAGCGGGACGCAAACGACGCATCATTCAAGCCGCCCCACGAAAGCCCTCATCCAAGCTCTCCGTCGCCATCCTCGTGCCCAATCGGTTCGATCGCGGTGACAACTTCATTGTCGACATTCGACATCAACTCGAAGAAGCCGGCTACTCCCCCTTTTTCTCGGAAAAGACTCTCGTCGATCTCGACATGGATGTCAGTCAGCTCGAAAAATTTGTCCAGAAAGTCAGCGCCGACATTTGGATTATTGCTGCCGGCTCCCGGGAAGTTCTGGAGTGGTTTTCAAAGCAATCCTTCCCCGCATTCGCTCTCTTCGGTCGGCGCGGCGGACTCCCCATCGCCTCCACCGGCCCAAACAAAGCTCCCGCCATGTCCGAGGCCACACGGCATCTCCTGAAACTGGGCCATCGCCGCATCACCCTCCTCTGCCGGGAGCAACGACGCCTCCCCCAACCAGGAAAACTGGAACAAATATTTCTGGACACCCTCGAGGACGCCGGAATTCAAACCAGCAAATTCCATCTTCCTGACTGGGAGGAAAGCAAGGAAGGATTTGGCACTGTTCTCGACTCCCTTTTCGGCCCCACTCCTCCCACCGCGCTCATTGTCGACGAGCCTTTTCTCTTCAATGCAGCCTATTACTCTCTCTCCAACCGAGGTCTGCGGGTCCCAGACGACGTTTCCCTAATCTGCACCGACTACGATCCCGCCTTCGCCTGGTGCCAGCCTTCGGTAGCCCATATCAAATGGGAAATCCGCCCGGTTGTTCGCCGGGCTGTACAATGGGTCAACAACATCAGCCGCGGCAAAGAAGACCTCCGCCAAACTCTCACCTCAGCCGAGTTCATCGAAGGCGATACTCTGGGAAAATTAAACTAATAGTCAGCGCTCGCGATCCATGGAATGCGGCAGGACAGATCTCTTGAAGGAAAGCCGGATCATCGATCAAAAAATCGGCTCCGAAATCATCCCCCCCCTTCCGGAACTTCGATGGATTTAGGCCCTCCACCTGAATCCATTTTTCATTCCACAGACAAATTTCCGCTCGAAAAGTTTTTTCTATTTGCCCAAATCCCTGCCCCGCACGATGGATATCCGCAGTAGCAGCCTCCTCGGGCATCACTTTTCCTACCCTCATGCGCATTCTCACCACTCTCCTGACCCTTTCGGGCTCCCTCCAGGCTGCTGAAATTTTGTTCGATGCGTTCGAATCGGATGGCTTCGGCGAATGGAAAGTCGAGGGCGCCGCTTTCGGCAAGTCCCCCACCTCGTCAAGCCCGACCGGAATGAATGGCTCCGTCAAAAATTATGCCAATATCTACTACGTTAGCTCGGCCCACCAGGGCGACGCCCCAACCGGCTCACTGACCTCCCCCGAATTCAAAATTCAGCTCCCCAACATCGCTTTCCTCGTCTCAGGAGGCAAGCACCCCGGCAAAACAGCCGTTCAGCTCTTCGTCGACGGCAAAATCACCCACGAAGCCACCGGCCAAAACGACCTCACGATGCGCCCCACGATTTGGGACGTCTCTGGACTCAAAGGGAAAACGGCTCAACTCCGCATCATCGATACCGCGCGCGGAGCCTGGGGTGTCATCAATGCCGATCACATCCTCTTTACCGATCTCGCCGAACCTAAATTTCCCAGAACCTCTGGTGGCGGCAATGCCGATCAAGATGGGCTCATTTCCTCCGATGCCATTCCCGGTCTCTCCGTTCCCGACGGCACCGAAGTTAAAATCTTCGCCGACAACGCCTCGTCCGACGTCCACTCGCCCACCGCTCTCTCAGTCGATGAACAAGGCCGCGTCTTTGTCGCCGAAACCCACCGTTTCGGGACGAGTGTCGAGGATAACCGCAGGCATCTCTATTGGCTCATGGACGACATTGCCGCGCAGACCACCGATGACCGGATTGCGATGCACAAGAAGTGGAACCACAAAAAGCCTGTCGACGATCTCACCAAATTCTCCGAAAAAGTGCGCGTCCTTGCTGACACCGACGGAGACGGTGTGGCCGATGAATCCAAAGTCTTCGCCGAGGGCTTCAATGAAATCTTGGACGGAACCGCCGCTGGCATCATGGCCTTCGAAGGCACCATCTACTTCGCCTGCATTCCCAAAATCTGGACACTCACCGACAAAGACGGCGACCTCATCTCGGACGAGCGCAAGATCATACAGGATGGCATGGGAGTACGCGTTTCCTTCTCCGGCCACGATCTCAACGGCTTCGCTCTTGGACCCGACGGCCGCATTTATGCCACCATCGGCGACCGTGGCTTCAGCTTCACCACCCGGGAAGGCCACGAATATAAATACCCCAACCAAGGTGCCATCTTCCGCTTCGACCCCGACGGGTCCAACTTTGAAGTGGTCCACTTTGGCCTCCGCAACCCCAAGGAAATTGCCTTCGACCAATACGGCACCGCCATCACCGTTGATAACAATTCCGACCAAGGCGATCGCGCGCGTGTCGTCTTTATGATGGACGGAGCCGACTCCGGATGGCGCATGGGCCACCAGGTCCTCCATTCCTTCCACAAATCTGCCGGCGTCACGGACCGTCCCATTAACCAATGGATGCAGGAGAAAATGTGGGAGCCCCACTTCCCCGACCAGCCCGCTCATATCGTTCCGCCTATCGCCAATCTTACCTCCGGCCCTTCCGGTCTGGCCTATTACCCCGGCACCGGATACCAACTCAAAAGCCGCGACCAGTTTCTCATCTGCGACTATCGCGGCGGAGCAGCCTCCTCCGGTATCTGGCACTTCGGCATCAGGCGAAAAGGCGCCGGATTCGCCCTCGACCAATTTGGAAAATTTAGCTGGGGCACGGCCGTCACCGACGTGGAATGGGGCTATGATGGAAAGCTCTACGTGAGTGATTTCATCTCTGGATGGGAATCACACAAAGCCGGACGGATCTACACCATGGAGCAATCCAACACAGGCGATGAGGTCGCAAGAATCATTGCCTCCGGAATCTCCAAAAAGAGCTCTGACGATCTCGCAAAACTCCTCACCCACCCAGACCTCCGCCTTCGCCTCCGTGCTCAATACCATCTGGCAGGCCGGGAGGACGCTCTGCCCATCTTCATTTCCGCCGCCAACCAACGGCTCAATCCCACCGAACGACTTCATGGCATCTGGGGACTGGGAATGCTCGCTCGCAAGGAAAAGAGCGAACCAGCGAGCAGCTTCCTGATCCGGGCTCTCAAAAATGCCGACCACATTGTCCGCGGACAAGCCGCCCAGGCTCTTGGAGAATCCACGCTCACCGACGGCTCGCCGCTCCTCCCTCTCCTCCAAGATCCCAGCCCTCGCGTCCGCGCCCTCGCCGCCATCGCCCTTGGTCGCAAGCCAGCCCCCGACGGGACCAGCCACCTCGTCGCCCTCCTCGAGGAAAATAACGACCGCGACCCCTACCTCCGTCACGCCGGGATCATGGGCCTGACCGGAAACGCCACGCCCAAAGAAATCATCTCTCTTGCCTCCCATGCCTCGGCCGCCGTGCGACGCGCCGCAGTGATCGCCCTTCGCCGTTTACAGAATCCCGAAATCGTCCGCTTTATTGCCGACCCCGACCTCCACGTCTCCAGCGAAGCCATCCGCGCCATCAACGACACCGGACTCTTCAGCGTGCGGGCTGTTCTTGCCGCGCTCCTCGATGACTACAACGCCGATTCCAAGAATCCCGGCCGCCCCCTGACCCGCATGATGATTCGCCGACTCCTTCACAGCGCCTATCGCCTCGGCCACGACAAGAACCTCCTGCGCCTCATCAAATTCGCCTCTCATCAGAAGAACGACCAAGCCGAACGCCTCGAAGCCATGCGACTCATCTCAGTGTGGACCGAGCCCCACGTCGTCGACCAGTCCATCGGAAAACATTCGCCGGTTTCTCCCCGCAAGACCGACGAGTTCAAAGACGCCCTCGCCAAAAACCTGCACCTCCTCCTCCAGTCCGACACCCCCATTCTAGCCAAAACACTCGGCTTGGCTCTCAAGTATGAACTCTCACACGACAAACTCGATTCCGGCACCCTCACTCGGCTCATCCGAGATGCAAAGGTCGGTGGCGAAACCCGCGCCGGAGCACTCAAGCTTCTCGCCAAATCTCCCGGCGCCGAACTCGCTAAGATCCTGACCGAAGCGGCCCAATCCTCCAACGACCAACTCGCCACCTCCGCCCTGGAGCTCGCCGCCACCCGTGATCCCGCCGCCAATGTCGCCGCCCTCCAAGGAGCCTTACTCTCCAAGAGCACGACCCGACGCCAAACCGCCTGGAATATCGCCTCCGCTCTCCCCGCCGAGCACGCCATTCCCCTCTTGCGCGATGGCATGAGCCAGCTCGCCGCCGGAAAAGGAGACCCCGCCTCCACCTTCGAACTCCTCGAAGCCGTCCGCTCCCGACCCGAACCGGTCATGAAAACCGCCCTCACCGACTACCAAAAGTCGCTCGCCGGAAAAGATCCGCTCGCCCAATGGGCTCCAGCGCTTGCCGGAGGGAATGCCACGAACGGCTTCAAGATTTTCCAGTCCCACGGAGCCGCCCAGTGCATGCGCTGCCACCGGCACGAGTCCGGCCACACCAAAGGCGGCGAAGCAGGCCCCAACCTCATGGGCGTGGCCCTCCGCCAGAATGCTAGAGGACTTCTCGAATCCATCATTCTCCCAAACTCCCAAATCACCCCTGGTTTTGGCGTCACCACCCTCAGCCTCAACGATGGTTCCACCAAAGCAGGCCTCATTTTGGCGGAAACAAAAAGCCATTTTGATCTCAAGGAAGGAGAAACAAACTGGCGCATTCAGAAATCCGACCTTAAAGTAAGGCCCACCCAGTCTTCTGCCATGCCACCCATGGGGGCTATTCTCAAACCACAAGAAATTCGAGATCTTGTCGCGTGGCTCTTGACTCTAACCAAGGAATCCGATGAAAAGGCCCCCGCATACGAGGTTCAAAATCTGACCCTTGCCAAAAACACTCAAACCGAAGACCCCAAAACCGAAGAGCCCAAGCCGGTCACGACTCCCAAAGACGGATCTCAAAACCAAACACCCACTGAAAAAACCGTGAGCGAAGAAAACACCATCGATCCAGCAGTAATGGAACTCGGCAAAACCCAGTATAATCTCTGCATCGCCTGCCACGGCCCCGAAGGTGCGGGAGTGGCCAACCTCGGACCTCCACTTGCCAACTCAGAGTGGGTCACCGGACCTCCCGAAAACCTGATTGGAATTCAACTCCGTGGACTCACCGGACCAATCACCGTCGCCGGACAAGAATACAACTTCCCCGCTCCAATGCCTGCGATGGGAGCAGGGCAGTCCGACGAAAACATCTCTTCCGTCATTACCTTCATCCGAAATTCCTGGGGCAACTCCGCTCCTGCCGTCACACCAGAAATGGTGGCCGCGCAGAAAGGGGAGCTTGGTAAACCAGCTCTGACCCAGGGCGACATGATTCAACCTCAAATCAAAGCACCAGCAGCCCCATCCGGGCCTCTCGCAGTAGTTCCTTCCGGCGGAATTGGCCTTCCTGTTTCAGCAATCCTAGTCGCCGTCGCAGTGCTTGCCATCACTGGACTGGCTACTCTCCGCATGAAAATTGCCAACGGCTAATCCAGCGAGCATATCTTTCAATTCCCACAACACGTTTCGGAATTCCGAAGCGTGTTTTTTTATGCCACTTAAAAGTCAAGAGACTGAAGAGATTCCGACCTGAAAAACTTCTTAAAAAGTTTCTTTCCACGATCCAAAATCGCCTTTTATATCAGGCGTATGGACTCAGTCACCATCACATTTACCGGCCACAACGCTGAAGAAATCGCCCAGCGATTTAACAACCTCCTCGTTGATGGAGGCCTTGAGGATACCCTCATCGATCTTCTCTCCGACGAAGATGTCCGCGTGGAAGGAATTGGCGAAGGCGATGACGAAGGGCTCGACGTCACCATGGTATGCGTCGAAGGACCATAGCTCTCGTTCCCATCCCCTCATTCACAAACGCGCCTCGGGAAACCGGGCGCGTTTTTTAGTGCTTAGATTTTTCCCCTCGACGCCGTATCCTCTCCCCATGACCAAATTGCCTCGGATTCTTCTAGCCTGCCTCTTCCTCACGTCTGCCGCGGCGGAAGACAACCCCGACAAGGAATTCGTGTATAAAACCGTCGGCGACAAAAAGCTCTCGCTCTTCATTTTCAATCCTGAAGATCATAAGGCCTCCGACAGACGCCCCGCGATCGTCTTCTTCTTTGGCGGCGGATGGAATGGCGGTAGTCCGTCACAATTCTACCCGCAAAGCCGCTACCTCGCCTCGCGCGGCATGGTCGCAATCTGCGCAGACTACCGTACCAAGAAAAGCGCCGGCACCGATCCCCGTACATGTGTACAGGATGGTAAATCCGCCGTGCGATGGATTCGCAGCAACGCGAAAGATCTCGGAATCAACCCCGACAAACTCGCCGCGGGGGGAGGCTCCGCCGGAGGCCACGTCGCCGCCACCACCGGGACCAATACCAAGTTCGACGAACCCG
>MDTC01194251.1_pt1 | contig 12017 bp, 13 predicted proteins | sample 811181 | NCBI WGS metagenome assembly MDTC01 (sample SAMN05326644, study PRJNA326480) | marine metagenome | isolation source: seawater | place: Pacific Ocean: North | collected 2011
GAATAGGGATTATGACCTGTTTCTTTTATATAGTTTATTATTTGACTAACGTTCATCATGCTATTTAAAGAAATTCTCAGCTATTTTAATTCTCTCAGGCGTTCCGATATCATACACTTTTGAATGCACATTGTGTGAATAACATTTATAATTTTTTAATATTTCAGGTATTATATCATTTTCAAGTGAGATATTTGCAACCTCATAATTCTCAAACACTCTCTTTTTTGCTATATAGACACCACAATTCATTAGGTTGTCTAAACCAGCATTTGAAGGTTTTTCGTTAAATGATTTAATTCTACTTTTTTCATTAATTTCAACCATCCCATAGTCTCCTAAGTCTTTGAAGTTATCTGTAGTTATCATTAGAAAATCTATATCTTTTTCTAAAAAGATTTTAGTGGCATGATTCAAATCAAATTCACAGAAGGAATCTCCGTTACTAATAATTATTAAGTCATCTTTAATTTTACCTAAAGCATTAATTATCGCTCCACCGGTTCCAAGAGGTTTATTTTCTCTTGATAAGATAATATTTTTATTATCGCGATAGTAATCTTCAACTTGCTCGCCTAAATGTCCAGTGCACAAAGTAATTTTATATTGTGAAAATTGTTTCAACAGATATTCAATAAAGGGAACGCTATTGATATGTATAAGACATTTTTGATCAGTTAAATTAAATTCTCTTAACCTAGTACCTCTACCCCCACAAAGAATTATACAATGGTTAATCTGCATTCGAGTAATATACTATCTGACTTCCTAGAGATTCCATATCAACAGGCACATGTAATAATTTTATTAAATTCCTTTTTATTTTATTATGGTGTTTAGGATCAGCTATAAATACTATAAAGCCACCACCGCCAGCTCCTAATAGCTTACCTCCATATGCCCCAGACTTAATTCCTGTATTATAAATCTTATCTATAGCGCTATTGGATATTTTATTAGTATATGATTTTTTAATTAACCATTGCTCATGAAGTAAATTGCCAAACTTCTTTATAAAATTATTTTTTTCTAATAACTTTTTAGCTACAGAAACCATATTTAAGTTTTCTGATAAATCAATCATATTATTTTTGATTGCTTCAATTTGATGCTTTGATATGTCTGACGCTGTACGTGGAAACCCTGTAAAAAATAACATTAAGTGAGACCGCAAGATATGTTGTTTTTTTTGTGACAATATTATTGGGTTCACTTCAATTTTATTATTAGGTTTAAACTCAATATGATTAAACCCGCCAAATGCAGCATTAGTTTGATCTTGCGAACCAACATGCTCTTTGATGATATTCTGTTCTATATTTATAGCATCATATGCTAGTCTTCTTTTTGAAATAATTTTTTGATTATATGTATTTAGTGCATGCAGCATTCCGACAGTAAATGTTGAACTTGATCCAAGGCCTGACCTAGCAGGTAAATCAGCATGGTGAACTATTTCTAGCCCATCTTTTATGTTGAGACTTTTTATGCATGCTTTTACAGAGGGATGTTTTATAGCACTTATAGTTTTTGTTTCTTCTTTTTTATGATATCTAATGCGGTATTTGTAACTAAAAAAAGGAGGTAGTTTTCTACAAGTAATATAACAAAATTTATTGATTGTAGTACTTATAACAGCTCCTGAGTTCTTATTATACCAATCAGGATAATCTGTCCCTCCGCCAAAAAAAGATATTCTAAACGGCGTCCTACTTATTATCATTTTTTATTTTTATACCAATTTAAAGTCTTGAACAAGCCATCCTTAATTTGAATTTTTGGGCTGAATCCAAGTAATTCTCTCGCATATTTATTATCTATTAAACGCTTGGGTATCATTGTAGGTTTGGTAGTATCATATTCTATTTTTGCCGAACCATGTCCTTCAATTTGTATTAAGTGCTCTAAGATTTCTTTTACAGTTACTGCCTTATTTAATGATAAATTAATTGGTTTCGAGCTATTCACTTTTTCCATAGCTAAAATAATTCCATCGATAAAATCATCTATATATAAAAACTCTTTTAAATCTTTACCATCGCCCCATACTTCAATAGGATCATGTCTTTCAGCAACTTTTCGCACTAAGGCAGGTATCACATGTGAAGTTTCCCATTCAAAATCATCATATGGACCATACAAATTTGCTGGTCTTACAACGACAATATTCATCTTTTCTTTTATTCGTTCTGAGTACATTTCTGAGACAATTTCAGTAAATCTCTTCATCCAAGCAACAATAAAATACTTATGGAAGAATTCATTTGTGACATCATCCTCTTTTACTGGATAATCAGTAACTGGATAAACAGTATTAGAGCTAATGAATAAAACTTTTTTAACATTATTTTTATAAGCCGCTTCATATAAAGATAGATTCATCAATATGTTGGGTGTGAGATGAGCTAATGGATTATTTTCCATCACAGCAGCCCCAGAAGTATTAGCTGCACACATAAATATGTAATCAATTTCATGTGTTGCCTCTAAGCATCCTTGGGCAGTAGTCAAATCTACATTGATATACTTGATATGGCGATCTTTGAATTGTGGTTCAGTAGTATGAATAGTTGTATGAAGATTACATCCTGATTCAAGTAATCTTTTGAGAAGGTTAGTTCCAACAAATCCACTACCGCCAGTAACTAAAACATTTTTATTTTTGAGATAGTTCATAGGTGTACAATAACATTTTTTTATAAGTTTATAAAACTCAAAATCAATTAGCTAATTATCAACTTCACTTTTGTCTTTATTCGAAACAATAACATCAGTCCTGGGCCAAGAAATATTAAATTTAGGGTCATCATACCTTATAACTTTTTCATGAGCTTTTGAGTAGTAATTTGTAACCTTATATAAGAGATGAGCTTCATCACTTAGTGTAAGAAAACCATGTGCAAGACCTTCAGGAATCCAAAGTTGATTTTTATTTTCTGCAGATAACTTCTCTGCTATCCATTTTCCATAAGTATCTGAACTTTCACGAATATCAAGAACAACATCATACACTTCACCAACTACAACTCTTACAAGTTTACCTTGAGACATTGGATCTTGTTGAAAGTGCATACCTCTAAGAACATTCTTGGTAGAAACAGAGTGATTATCTTGAACAAACTCTAAGTTTCGTTTGATAGACCTGCAAAAATCATTATGATTGAAGCTTTCAAAGAATGACCCTCTATTATCAGAATGGATAGTAGGCTTGATAAGAAGAACATCATTTATATTAGTTTCTGTTATTTCCATTTTATTTATTTTCTACTAATTTTGTTAGGTACTTTCCATAATCATTTCCCTTGAGTTTATTTGCTATTGTTAAAATAACTTCACTAGTTATCATTTTCTTTTTAAAAGCTATCTCTTCTGGGCAAGCAACCTTAAATCCCTGTCTTTTTTCCAGTGTTCGAACAAATACACTCGCATCAAAAAATGATTCTGTGGTCCCAGCATCAAGCCATGCATAACCTTTGCCTAAAGGCTCTACAAATAAATTTTCGTCGTTCATATACTTAATGTTTAAATCAGTAATTTCTAATTCACCTCTTGGAGAAGGATTGAGCTCGCGAGCATAAGACGGAGCATTTTCATCGTAGAAATATAATCCAACAACAGCATAGTTTGATTTAGGTTTAATAGGTTTTTCCTCTAGGCTGATGACTCGCTTATTTATATCAAATTCACACACTCCAAACCTTTCTGGATCATCAACCCTATATGCAAAGACGGTATTTTCTTTTGAGAGTGAAACTTCTTCTAGTTTTGTCGCTAAACCATCACCATAAAATATGTTATCTCCAAGTATTAGTACAGATGGATTGCCGTTAAGAAAATCATCCGCCAATAATAATGCTTCTGCAATTCCTTTGGGTTCAGCTTGAACTGTATATTCAATATTTAGTCCCCATAAACTTCCATCCCCAAGTAAATTGCGAAAACTTGAATTATCCTCAGGAGTAGTAATAATTAATATTTCTTTGATGTTAGAGAGCATTAAGGTACAGATTGGATGATATATCATTGGTACGTCATAAACAGGAAGTAAAGCTTTAGGGCCTCCAAGAGTAATAGGATACAACCTTGTGCCTTTTCCGCCAGCCAGAATTATGCCTTTTCTATTCATATTTTTTCTCCATAAACTTATCAGCATAATATTGCCATGTTGGGATTTTTAAAGACAGAAATTGTTCTAATTTGGAGCAGTCTAATACCGAATTTAATGGTCTAGATGCAATAGATTGAAACTTGTCAGATGAGCAGGCATGTATTTTTTTATAATTTATTTTCACTTTCTTTTTTATACAATGCTTTTCAATAATATACCTTGAGAAATCATACCAAGATGTTTGTCCTCTTGATGTAGCATGATAAGTACCATAAGAATTATACTTCTCACTTTCTGATAAAGTGTTGTATTTTAATATAAGACTTTCAGTAAGTTTTGATATTAAATTTACATGTGTGGGAGAACCTTTCTGATCTTTTACAATTTGAATATCTTTTTCTTCTAAATATCTATTTAATATTTTATTTGGAAAATTGTTCACATTATAGTCATCATAAACCCAAGACGTCCTAAGGATATAATATTTATTATAGAAATTTTCAATTAATCTCTCTCCCATATATTTACTCATCCCATAGCTATTTATAGGATTTCGTTTAGATAATTCATGATAGGGTATAGAAGTATTACCATCAAAAACGTAATCAGTAGAATAATGTATAAATAAAATATTTTTATTTTCCATTGATCTAATAATATTTTCTACACCAGTAGCATTAATGTTAATTGCATCTAGAACATATTTTTCTGCAGAATCAACATTAGTGTAAGCAGCTGCATTTATAATAATATCAGGTAAAAAAATAGAAACATTGTTGTTAACATTTATGATATTTGTAATGTCACATTCATTTTTAGTTAATCCTTTGACAAAATACAAATTTTTAAGATTTTCATAGATAGCTTTACCTAGTTGTCCATTTTTTCCAAATATTAATATTTTAGTAATGCTTCTCTTCCCAGTTAATAAAATTCTTATGTGTAACTATTGCATTTAACCATTTTTTATTTTTTAAATACCAATCAAGTGTTTTATTGATACCTTCTTCAAATTCCACTTTAGGCTCCCAAGATAATTCCTTTTTTGCTTTCGAACAATTTATGGCATATCTAGTATCATGTCCGGGCCTATCTTTGACATATTTAATATATTTTTCGGTATCTAACCCTTTATTCATTTTACAGATTATTTCTTCAACGCAAACTTTATTTTTGATTTCATTGTTACCTCCAAAATTATAGACTTGACCAATCTTCCCCTTCTTAAGTGCACTTAAGATAGCAGTGCAGTGATCCTCTACGTATATCCAATCTCTTATCTGATTACCACTCCCATAAATAGGTATCTGCTTATTATTGTTTAGTCTATAAATTGTTAATGGAATTAATTTTTCTGGATGTTGATAGGGACCATAGTTATTTGTACACCTTGTTATTAGGACAGGGAATTTATGTGTTTTATAGTAGGACATACATAATAAATCTGCCGATGCCTTCGATGCACTATACGGGTTAGTTGGTTTAAGAATAGATGATTCGGTGAAAGGACTTTCATCAGAATCCAATGATCCATATACTTCATCAGTTGATATTTGAATGAATTTGAAATTTTCTTTGAGGATTGATTCATGAATTAGATTTTTACAAATATTCAATAGATTATGTGTTCCCGCTATATTAGTTGATATAAAATTTGTATCGTCATGAATTGAACGATCAACATGAGATTCTGCTGCAAAGTTCAAAATAGCATCATAATTATTATTTTTTATAATGTCATAAATAGAGTTGTTTCTAATGTCTTCTTTAATAAAAGTATAGGCTGTATTATTTAAAAATAACTGATGATTGCTTATAGAGCCAGCATAACTAAGATTATCAATAGATGTAATTTCATTTCCTTGAGACAAGGCAAGTTTAATAAAATTTGTAGCAATGAAACCATTGCCTCCTGTAACTAATATATTCACACGACTATTCTAGCTTAGTTTTTTATGAATTATTATATAAATAAATAATAACCAGTATATTATTTGAATATTTTACATACTAACAAATAAATTACATTTATAATAATGCGATGGGGATAAGGAATATATCTGTAAGCTATATAGCATTAGTATTATTTTATGGTTTTATAATTCTCAACTTTATTTCTGTAGATTTAAGAAATATCATTTTCTTGACTCTCCTTTTTATATCGATTGCAAAATTCAAAAGTTTAAATTTATCATTAAGTAAGACAGAATTTTATCTGTTAGGCTCATATATATATTTTTTTCTGATTACTTTATTTTTCAATCTGTATCATAACTCTCCTATAAGTGACATGGATAACTATTCAAGATTTATAGCTGCTCTTCCTTTATATTTTTTATTTAGAGAGATTACGCTTAAACCTAATAATTTTATAAAGGTTATTATTATAACTTCCATAGCTATTGTTATATTGTCTTCCTATCTTTATTTTATTAATAATCCAAATCTCGATAGAATTACTGGCTTAACAAATGTTTCGATAACATTTGGCAATATGGTTATGACTATATTCGTCTTTCTTTTAGTTTCACTATTTGAAAAGACAAATATACAAAAAAAATTATTAATTTCATTTGCTCTATTATGTACTGCGCTCAGCTGGTCGTTCACTATGACCAAAGGTTCATTAATAGGGTTATTTCTAGTCTTAATTTATATAATATTTTCAAAATCATTTGTTAAAAGTAAATCTCATCTAGCATATGGGTCAATAATAACAATACTGCTACTTATTTTTACACCAATAAATCATGCTTTAGATAAATTTACTAATGATGTCAAATATATTAGTCAACAAGAATTATCAGAAGTATACAAGGACAAGAATGTATCCTTCTCAACTAAAGAACGAATATTTTTGCTAATAAATGCTAAAGAAATGATAATAAACAACCCTTTTACTGGTATAGGAGGTTCTAAGGCCTTTAAAAAGTACATTGCTGACAGAACTTCAAAGGATAATAGAAATTATGGTATGGCTCATCATAACCACGCGCACAATGACTTTATCGATTTATGGGCAAAAACTGGCATACTTGGCTTAATTGTCTTGGTCTACTTTTATTTCATAAACCTTAAAACTTTTTTACAAGCAAATTCAAATAAAGAGAATAATTACTTTCGGAAGATAGGTATTGTGACATTACTATCTCAACTTGGATTTATGCTTACGCAATCTCAGCTCGCTCATCACCAACCAACATTATTTTTTTTAGTCATTTTAGTTGTTATGAGTAGTCAAATAGCCAGTACTAAAAATAATAAATCATGAGTATTTATTAATTATCTCAACAATTTTTTCTAGCGCCTCATCTTTTAGTTCAGGAAAATTTGGAAGACAAACATGATTTACTCCAAAATTTCTAGAATTAATAGCATTAAAATCATCATATGTTTTAAACAACTCATGATCAGATAATGGAGTAGGGTAAACTTTACCAGTTAATTGAATATTATTATGTTTACAGTATTGCTCAAAGTTATTTCTTTTATCTTCATTCTCTAATAGCCAGACAGACTTGTAATAAGATTGAACATTATCATCATGAACAATTTGTGGTTGTAAATAAGAGTTGTTTATATTTTTTTTATAATAATCATTTATATCACTCCTACGTGTAACCCTACTTTGATAATCATGCTTGAGTGTTACGTATGCTAATGCAGCAGGAAACTCCGATAATTTACCATTGCTACCACGAAAAATTGTTTCACCTTCTGAGAGTCCAAAGTATTTAGATTTCTTAGATTCTATAAGTAATCTATTTTCATTTTGAAAATGCATAACCATACCACCTTCACCTCCAGCCAAAACCTTTGTTAAATGGAGGCTTAAAACTGCAGAATTTGCATCTGAACCTACAAATTTGTTTTTAAATTTAGCTCCGAAGGCTTGCGCACTATCATAGATTATAATTACATTCTTTCTTTTACAAAATTTTATAATTTCAGATGATTCTTCGCTTTCAAATCCATTAATAGAAACGATAACTGCAGCTTGAGGAGAGTCTCCCTTCCTTTCCAGCTCTTCATATTTTTCTACAAAAGAATCATAACTTGCACAGCTAAGTTTGTTTTGGATATCAAAAAACTTTGGTCTAAGTCCAGCTGAGAGTGCAGCTTGACCCGTTGCAGCAAAAGTATTTGCTTGTATCATAACTGAGGAATCTTTTGGAATACTGCAAAGTAAATTAAATATTCCATTTGTTGCACTGCTAACTGTTATACATGATAAAGGCCGGTATAGATTAATTATTTCATCTTCAAGTTTTCTACAGTAAGTGTGATCTGTTAAAAAACCTTCGTCAATTATATGCTTACAGGATTCAAAAAATTCTTTCTCTGCTTCAAGTGACAGTTGATAATCAAACATTCTATTAATCATTTTTTTTCTCTGTTGTTCCAAAATATTCCTCTGGAGTTCCATAAAACTTATGTTCTGATTTAGATACTAACCTATATTTTAGGTCATAATTATTCTGAATTAATGTATTATACATAGGGGCTATAAAAAGTTCATCTGATGTGTTTTTTTTATAAAGTTGACTAAACATATTTTTATATAATCCAGATGATTCAAACTGATAAAATCCATTACTACATAAGTTTGATATCCTTACTTTCTCAGTTACACGTTTAATTTCCATCGTTTCAGGAATAGGCTCTATGAATGACCATTGATTACCAGCTGATTCAAAGACATCAATTTTATTTGAAAACTCTGTATAACTTGAATCTAAGTTATAACTAAGAGCTGTGTCTACATTATGAATTGAAAATCCTTCTACATCGTTTATATTTAGTTTTTCTAACATCATCATGACAGTATGTGCTTGACCAAATGATATTTTTTCTAGATTTATAATCTCAATATTATTGTATGTTCTCTGCTCTAGCCACTGACACATTCGAGAATACTGATATGTATTCACTCCAATAATAATTTTAAATCTTTCATTACAAAAAGGTTTAATTACAGAGTCTATTACAAGATTTGACCATATATCATCTGTTGGCAGAAACATCTTGTCACAGAAAATTCCGTTAGCTTTGAATCTGCTAGACTTTCCTAGTGCCGGTAGAAGTATTTTGTATGATTTCTCCATGTTCTAAAAAATCTAGCCCCCTTTGAATTAAATATTTTTTGCACTTTTTTCCTGTATGTAATGGAATCATTGATATAAACAATAATCCAATACCCAGTAAGACTTCTTCAATATTATAGCCTAGTTTTTTTATATACATGATAAATGATCTCTGACTTTGAAGTTTATACAAACCACCTCGAAAATCATTCAAATTAAAGTCTTCATCTAGTATATTATCGAGTCGGTTGTTTTTCGCATCGCTCAAGGCCATTATAAAGTCATACCCGCCAATTATGCTATGACCTAGTTTACAGATATCATAGAACAATAATCCAGAGTTACTTTTTGAGTGTCCTCTGGGATCTATAAAGTATATTTTATCCTGAAAAGGTTCGTAAAGAATATTGCTAAAACAGAAATCTCCATGCCAATATATCATTGCACCTAAAGTTTTATTATTTTTAAATATATTTTTTATGAGTTTCAACTTTTCAAACAGATAATGTTTGCCAGTAGATAATAATTCTAATATTTCGACATCTTCTTTTTTATATAGATCCAAACGCATGATAGTTTTTTCAATAAATAACTGATCAAGCAGATCAGAATGATCTCTATTAATTTTACTTGTATTATATTTGTTATAATTCAGGTCTATGTATGCATATATATTCTTCAAACATTCTTGGATAAACTCATCGTTTTGATAACCAAAGACAAATACATCTGATAATGCTACAGAATTTATATAATCCATTTCATAGCTTGCTTCATTTTTTGTTTTAACAAGATCATACACATTAGGAATATTATCTTTTAAAAAATCTGGCGTTTCTTGATACCACATGTATTCAGAGATAATTTTATCCTTTTTAGATGACCGTTTAATGATTCTATTTTCGTACTTGCTAACAGTGTTAAAGCTCCTTGACATAAAATCTTTAGAGCGCGAATCAGTGAATTCAGAAAAGTTTATTGAACTTAGATAAGAATCGCCTATCGAAAAACATGATTTTTTAGTATCAAAATGATTTTTCATAAAATCCCAAAATGATTTGTATTTAGATATCTTTTTTACAAAATTAGTTGGTTGTTCATATTTTATAAGACCTAAATGATAACCATGGTCTGTTTTTGGATAGTTTTCAAAACCTTTGCTGATATTTGAAGCTGTAATACTGCTGCATCCGCTTGTAAGGATAAATTTTTTTAAATCATTAGGTCTAATCAAAATATCACCATGATAGATAATTAAATTTTCATAGTCACTGAGATTAAAAAATTCAAATTCATCAATTATAATTTGAATAAGAGAGGTTTTTGAGTTGACGTATAAATATTCTATATCTATTTTTTTTGATGTTATTTTATATTCTTTACCCCATTCTTTATTGGGAAATAAGACATATAGTTTTTCAAGATCAGCATTATTGACTAAACTCTCTATTTGCCAATCGATAATCCTCTTTTCTTTGTAAGGCAAAAAAGATATTGGCAAATTTCCAAAGACTTTGGCAAGATCATGCTGGACAATTCTTCCTGTTGTTAGAACTCCAATATTTTTTGGCATATTTGTTCCCAATTATTATTACATTCTATAGCAAGATCATCTATGTAAACATTTGCGTAAGGTTTACCAAAATATATTTCGTCATATGAAACATCATTATCCTTTAACCATTTAATTGTAGTTGCTGCGATATCTGCAGTAACTAGACCAACATTTCCATTATGAGTTTTCATTCTTCTAGCTGTATAAATTATAATGTGATGCCCAGCTTTTTTAAATTTTTTTATTGCATCAATTGCTTCAGGATAAGGTTTATTATCAGAGTAAGATTCTTCATCTGTTTTTAATTTACAAATTGTTCCATCTAAATCTATACAAATTCTCATTTGTTTATTCCTACGTCTTTGTATTTGTCTTTTACTTCGTTTTCATCATTAAGGCGTGTTTGCAGGTGATTGATAATATATTTTGAGCGATAATCGATTTCTTTATTATAGATTTCCTTATCTGGCTCAAAACTATCTGGCTTATATTGCATTACTATACTCATTCTATCTTTACCTTTTAAATTGTTAGCACTTGCGTGTACTAAAAAGGTAGAAAAGCACAGAAGGTCCCCTGCCTTAAGTTTTAAGCATTTAAGTTTGCAACCTTTCTTATTCAGAGTGTCCAAGTCCTCTGCCTTTACCCTTCTTTTATGTCTGCCATTTCCATCATAGATATCTTCATGGTTGAGTTCGCCAAATTTGTGAGAATTTTCGAATATACATAACCCACCATTCATTTCATCTTCATCAACAAGTGGAATGTATACTTGTATCCATTCTTTTTTTATTTTCTCTAATTCAGCTCCGGCAGCAAAGGTATTTCTATTAAATATTTCTTGATGAAATTCAACATCTCTTCCTACCCAGCGAGGTTTATTATTTATTAACAAATGATTGCAAGAAGAATTTGTCCCAGAAAGTTCATTAGTTATTTCATTAATTTTATCGAACTTAATTAATTCAGTCATACGTTTATTAGAAATGAGGTTACCCCAACCTCTAGCTAGGGGTGTTGAAGAAAATTGTTCAAAAACTACAGGTGATGATGATGACACAGTAGATTGAATTTCAGAACATGCTTCAGCATTGATAAATTGACTTTTAATCACATATCCGTTGTTTTCAAAGGCATTCATAATATAATTATTCTCTGATTGCGAAACGTAAGATAGAAAGAGCAATACCTAAAAACAGCCCAAAACTTATTGAAATTAACAATCTCTTTATTATAGACTCCGTTATATAATATGCATTCACAAATTCTA
>MDTC01264348.1_pt1 | contig 12017 bp, 9 predicted proteins | sample 811181 | NCBI WGS metagenome assembly MDTC01 (sample SAMN05326644, study PRJNA326480) | marine metagenome | isolation source: seawater | place: Pacific Ocean: North | collected 2011
AAGGAGAATCATCTCTCAAAAATATAAAAGTTTTCCTACCAAAGATTGGACTAGCAATCTCTGATATGAATTTCTCCTTATTCAACCAAGGCCATACTACAAACTATTCAGGGTCTATCCACTCGAACGATACTGCTCTTAATTTTAAAGGCAACAGCCAATTTAAAAATGATCAGTGGTTATCGTCATTACACTTATATGGTTCTGATTTCAATCTAATTAATAACGAAGAATATTCCATTTCAGCCAGTCCTGACTTAACAGTCAATGTTGCCAATAAAGATATAAATATCAATGGTAAAATTGATATTCCAAGAGCTATCATTGCTCCATATCGCGCAAAAAATGTGAAGCACTTACCTCATAACGACATTCAATACTACACTGAAAGTGTCAAAAACCCATGGCTAGTTCATGGTAAGGTTGACCTCAATCTTGGAAGTAACATCAATATCAATATTATTGGCATCAATGGAAAAGCCACTGGTAACCTAACTGTTAGTAAACTTGCTCAAGGCAGCACACTGTGTAATGGTAATATTTTTATTGATGGTCTATACGAAGCTTATGGGCATAAACTAAAAGTCTCGCCTCACTCTATGTTAAGTTACAATAACAGTCCTATTACTAACCCAATACTTAACTTAAAAGCCACTAAAACCATTACAAACTCCAATCAATTATATCAGCAAAATTTTTCTGCTAATAACATCATAGTCGGTGTTGAAGTGACTGGCTTGTTAGACCAACCAAATATAAGCCTTTTTTCGATACCGGCCAATCTTTCACAATCAGACATCCTGTCTTATTTAATTTTAGGACATGTATCTAACTATGCAGCATCTAGTGATCCTACGCAGCAATATTCGAACAATACTGCAAATATTTTTGACACATTAAAACTTGCTCAGGCAGGCCTTTCAACAACTAACTCAAGTGGATTGAGCAATAATATTGAAAAAACACTAGGGCTCAATGAACTAGGTGTTGAAACGAGTTCAACTGTCGATGCTGTCGGTAATGAAATTGCTCAACAAGACTACTTTGTACTTGGTAAATTTATTGCACCCAAGTTATATTTACGGTACAGCCAAGGTCTGATGGACAGCAATGATATATTACAATTCAAGTATTTCATTACGCCTCAATGGATTATACAAACTCAGGCAGACTCACTAGACAACAGCAACGGAATTGATATATTGTACACGATAGAACATTAGCCATAACCTATTGATCAATATACAATACCATTGATAAGAGCAGACACATGAACCATGACAGACTTACCTACGATCTTATCAGCGCTGTTCTGGAAAATAACGCCGAACGAGTCAAAGAACTTCTTGAGGAAGGTGCTGATGCTAATCGTCCGTTAGATCAAGCAAATGTAACGCCCTTGCACTATGCCGCTCAACATAATGCCCTAAACTGTATTCCACTACTCATTGACGCGGGCGCTAATCTATTCGCGAAAACCGAACCTGATGGACAAATTCCCGTGGAAATATCACTTCTCCATCGTCACCAACAGGTGACTCAGTTACTCATGCACTATATACAATCTCACGATAAAACAACCATCAACTAAGTTTATCATAAACTCATCATTCAAATTCAAAAGTGGAGAATGCCTTGTTTAAAAAAACCTGTAACATCGATAAAACCGACCGTATCAATCGTGCCATCATTGGTGTTTTTTTATTTTTAGGCGCTTACTTTGGATTAGGTCTACATTTTTTTATGGCTGTAGGTATCATATTACTGATTGAAGGCTTGATTGGATGGTGCTCGATACCTTACCTAATTAAGCGTTTCAAAAAACACTAAGATGTCGACAAAACTGGATTGATTTCAAAATAATTATAGTGTTTCAGTATAACCAGCAACCATAGGCTAGGCAGCCCAACTAAAAAACTAATCACAAAAAATGGCGCCCAGCCCACAACACTCACCATACTTGCTGCCAACGGACCGCATATAATGCGGCCGACTGAAGCAATAGCAGAAAATAGAGCGTATTGCGTTGCACTATAGCGTTGGTGACACAGCGACATCAAAAAAGCAACAAAAGCTATTGTTGCGACACCGCCACAGAAATAATCACTGAAAATACTAACAATTAGTAAGGCATGACTCTTTCCCACAATCGCAAGTGCGGCAAACAGTAGGTTTGAGCTCATCTGCAAAAAACCAAACACGAACAAGGATCGATATAAACCTAACCAAGGATAAAGTAGCCCACCAACAACTCCCCCGATTAATGTCGCAGCTAACCCTATTGTTTTACTCCATAGACCAACTGTGACTAAGTCAAAGCCTACCCCCCGCAAAAGAAAAGTGGTGTTTAGTGCTAGCGCGAGAGCATCTGCAATTTTATAAAGTACCATGAAGGTAAGTAATAAAAGCACATGATCACGTCTCAAAAAATCGACTATAGGCTCTACAACAGCTTCTTTTAATGAAGCTGGTCGATTTAACTCGTTGGGGGCTCGTGGGAGATAGTAGCTAACAACAACGTTTATAAACATACACAATGCCATTAATCGATAGGCAACCACCCACCCCATTGTACTAGCAATGACTAATGCAAATGCGCCTGAAACTAACATTGCAAAGCGATAGCCAATTGAAAGTAACGCTGCCGCAAATCCACGTTCAGAAGACCGGGAAATATCAGTTCGATAGGCGTCTATCACAACATCCTGGGAAGCGGAGGCAAAAGCAACCACTAAGGCCACAGCAGCTATTAAATCAGGCACTGTAGCAGGTGATAAATAAGACATTATCCATAAACATGAAGCAATACAGGATTGCCATACCATCATCCAAACAGCACGCTTACCACCTTTAAAGGGGACATAGCACTCCATCAAGGGTGCCCATAAGACTTTCAATAAATAGGGGAGGCCCACTAAACTTAATAATCCAATCGTCATTAAATTAACGTTCGATTCGGTGTACCAAGCTTGGAGTGTGCTTCCTGTTAGAGCAATGGGCAAACCTGATGCAAAACTCGTCAGCAGAACTGCTCGCATCCGACGGTTGTATAATGAGCGTATCGCTTTCACTATCACTCCTAATCCATCAACAAGGAACATTATTTAATCGGATTAATCCATCCATGCTTACCGTGTAGTTTTTTTATTGAAGCATCGCTTCCATACCCAGTGTGCTGGTGCAGAGCAAGCGTACAAACAGCTCATGATAAAAATTACTACAGGTGGATTATATACAATGAAAACTAACACCAAAACAATAAACACAATCCACTGAAACGGCACCTTACCTTCCACATCAAGATCTTTAAAACTACGATATCGAATAACGCTGACTTCTAGAAAACCTAAGATCAATGCCACGAATGCTAACAGATAGGGTATCCAAGCACCGGTAACTTGATAGTCATGACATAACCAGATAGCACTTGCAATTAAGCCCGCAGGCAATGGAATTGCTAGGCCATAAAAAAAACGTTTATTAGCGCTACTCTCTGAATTGAACCGCGCAAGTCGTAATGCACCACAAACAGCAAATATAAACGCAACGCACCAGCCCAACTTCCCTAGAGCATAAAGCGACCAAACATACATAGTAATGGCCGGGGCAATGCCAAAAGAAACCATATCCGACAAGCTATCTAACTGAGCACCAAACTCGGACTGCGTTCGCGTCATACGAGCCACACGTCCATCTAGCCCGTCCAGCACAATTGCCACAAGAATAGCAACCGAGGCTTTGACAAAGTGAGCCGATGTCGCCATGATAATGGCATAAAATCCAGCAAACATAGCGCCCATCGTAAACAAATTTGGTAGTAGATAAATACCACGTCTAAATCGCTTGCTGTGACTCTTTTGTTCACTCATACCTTACACCTCAGATATAACCCTATAATAAAACTAAAAAAAACCATCGAAAACATTGGTTAGATACGCTTCATCAGTCGCTCAAATATCACCTCTGCTTCAATCTAGCGCAACGGATTGATCAGTGTTACGATATCTTAATTCGAGGCCTATTCACTTAATCATCTACATGACCTAGTGGGCTCATACTCTAAACGAATCCCCACCCAGAGTAAAACCATCAGCGATGAGTGAACGCACTGGAAGAACAAATGAACAAAAAATCAAAAAAAATTATTATTGAAGGCGTTGATGCTGACAGCGGAGAAATTTTTCGCCCTAGTAACTGGGCTGAGCGCATGAGTGAATCCATGTCTACTTTCAACAAACGACGTATTCACTACTCCCCTTTACTACAACCAACCACCCAAAATGGTCATCAATGTGTAGTGCTTGACCCTAAACTCAAAGCTTCCAATCCGATTTTATATCAATCCATTTTAGACTTCGCAAAAAATAATCATCTCAAAATTTGTAATGATAACTCTAATGAATCTGACTCATGACTGACACTGAACTCACCTTAACAAAAAAGTACTTTAGTCTTTCCTCTTCCCAAGAGACGGAGGTCATATATGATAACGGGTCTAGCTTCTTTGATGCACTCATTAGCGATATTCAACAATCGCAACATCAGATTTTGTTTGAGACCTTTATTTTTATGAATGATCACTTGGGTCGTCGTCTTGCTGATGCCCTCCAGCAAGCCGCCAAGCGCGGTGTTATGATTAAAATACTGGTTGATGGCTGCGGTAGTCCTTACTGGTCTGCACAATTTGCTCGTCCATTAGAAAAATCTGGTGCACAAACTCGCGTCTACCACCCCTTTCCATGGCAAATTTGGAATTGGAGTCGCTGTGTGGTCAAAATACCACGGGTGGTTAAATGGATTTATCTATTACTGAATATTAATTCTCGTAACCACCGAAAAACCTGTATTATTGACGACAATATTGCCTATATTGGTAGCATTAATGCCGTACGCAATCATCTAATGACGACCGATAATGGCCTAGGATGGCGCGATACTGCCGTTAGAATAACACATTGTAATCTCGCACCATTATCCGAGGCTTTTGACTATGCATGGGAGCATAAAACGCTCAAAGATCGTTTACATGAAACCTTATCTCAGACTCAAACCGACCCTCTCTTTCGGTTGAATCATTCTCGACATCGTCGACGTGTCCTGTATAAACAACTTCTCACCAAAATGACTAGCGCTCGCAAACGTCTATGGGTTACAAATGCTTACTTTATCCCTGACCATCGTATGTTAAAAACTTTATGTCAGGCTGCTCAACGTGGTGTTGATGTGCGCATTCTAATTCCACGAAAATGTCATATCCTTCTACCTTTGCCTTGGGCTTCTGCCATATTTTATCAAAACTTACTCCATGCAGGTGTCAAAATATATGAATATCTTCCCTCAATTTTACATGCTAAATCGGTCATCATCGATAACTGGGTATTAGTTGGATCCAGTAATCTCAATCACCGCAGCTTGCTTCATGACCTTGAAGTTGATGTTCGATTACGTAATCAAACTGCTAAAGATATTGTCAAACAACTCTTTCTCGCTGATCTTAGCGATTCTCAGGAGTTATCTCTCGAAAGTTGGAAAACACATCGCCCCTGGTATCAACGACTATTAGGGCGGCTGATTCTCTATGTAAAGTATTGTCTTTAAATTACGTCACTGCGGTGATAACTAAAATAACAATGTAAGCTATATAGGCTAATAATAAACATAGACCTCCCCACACACCAATACGACCTCGACGCGGCGGCATCACAGCAAAACACCAGAATAACAGAGTAATACCAAGCAGTGCTGGATAGTCACGAGTGACCAGATCTGATGATAATTGTCCTGGCGAAAATAAAGCAGGCATAGCCAACACAGGTAACAAGTTAAATAAACTAGAGCCAACGACATTACCAATGGCCAAGTCATATTCTTTTCGCAAACAACTGACTAAGGTAGCAGCTAATTCTGGTAAGGATGTCCCGATAGCTACAATCGTTAAACCAATCATCAAATCACTCAAACCAAACCATGCTGCTATACCAGAGGCACTTGTCACCACAACTTCAGCGCTACCGAGCAGTAACACTAAACCAACAACACACCAGAACAAAGCTGATCTTAATGACATAGCTATATGAGGAGCCTCATGCTCCATTTCCTCAACTAACTCATCATGCTGGGCTATTGGTTTTTTAGCCATAATCAACATCCAAGTAAGATAACCAGCAAATACACCGAGTAATATTCCTCCTTCAATACGCGTCAAAGCTCCTATATAAAACATCACACCTACTAACAGAGTGACAGCCATTAAGAAAGGAAATTCACGAAATAATACACGCGAATGGATCGTCAATGGCATCAGTAAGGCTGCCACTCCGCCAACTAGGGCTTTATTCGCGATATTAGACCCCAAGACATTACCGATAGCGATGTCCGGCGAACCTTTCAAAGATGCCAATAATGATACAATTAATTCAGGGCATGATGTGCCAAAACCGACTAAAACCATACCAACAACCAAGGGTGCGACCTGGTAATGTCTTGCAATCACTGTGCTACTTTTCACAAACTGATCAGCACCCCATGTCAGTACTGCGCAGCCTAAAATAAATCCGATCACTAGCCACGCAAGACTCATAAGTTTTTTATCCTTTACTACTACTGGTCTCATTAAACCGTAACACAAGAGTCTTGTCACCTTACGATTGTGATGATGATTGGTCAGAACGAAGATTAATCGATGCACGGTGTCCCGTTGGACGCCACGCAGGAGCAATCACATCCGGCATGGCTAATCGTTGTAAACAATGGGCACGCACAACACCACCTACACCATATCGTTGATTGACTTGATCCATGACTCGATTAACCGCGGATGCCTTTACCGCATTAGGACTAAATAAATCTTGTTGTCCACTACCTAGCTGCACACGTAATGCTGTTACCTGGCATTGAAAAACGCCCTCACCTTGCCAGTGTTGTTCCACTAACGCTTTTGCTAATTGAAAAATTAAGGCACCATCATCTGTTGCTTGAACCGTTTTATAGGTTTCTACTAACCAACCTTCACTAAGTCTTAATCCAATATAAAACTGTTGTGCTGTCATTCGATGTGCACGTAATCGTACCGCCACCTTTTCAGCCATGTGACCTAAAAAACTTAAAACTACCGCTCGATCTTGTGTATCGGGTGGCATGACTTTTCCATGACCCATACTTTTAGGGGGTTGAATCTGCGTTGTTACAGGTGCTGGATCTTGACCAAGACACATGTACCACAAACGACGCCCCAAATAACCAAATCGTTTAGCCATAACATCGATCGGCAATGTTGCCATTTGACCGCAATAGTACACACCATATTGTGCTAAAAAGCGTGCAATACCTTTATTGATACCACAAATATCGGTGACTTTGAGTGGTGCTAAGGTACTGGCTGATAGCCAAGGTGGAATCACAGTAACTCCGCTAGGTTTATCGCGTTTTGAGGCAATTTTAGCCGTGGTTTTATCGCCACTAACACCTACTGAACACGTCAACCCTGTGGCTGAGAAGATGGCTTGCTGAATATGTACTCCGACAGCCTTGGCATGTGTGTATAAATGACGACAACGCGATAAATCAATAAACGCTTCATCCACAGAAAAGATTTCTAAGTCTGGCGATACCGTTTCTAAGATAGTCATGATATTCGTCGATACACTCGCATAGATAGAGGGACGCGATGGGCATTGTATAAGCTGCGGGCATAATTGACGCGCTTCGGTCAGTCGCATGCCTGTTTTAATCCCAAATGCACGTGCTTCATACGAGCAAGTAATAATACAACTTCCCAATTGACCATTTGTAACACATACCGGCTTACCTCGATAACGAGGTTCATCACGCTGCTCGATCTGAGCAAAAAATGCATCCATATCGACATGAAGAATAATACGTGGCCAATGTTGAGTCATAGTTTTCCTGTCGTTCTCTTTTAGTTCTCACTACGTTCTCCATGATAGTACAAAACACTGTAGAAACAAGCTCAATGCTCAAAAAAATGTTTTCATAATGCTAAAAAACATGCCAAGCAATTGATTATTAATATTAAAATTTACAGCATGCTGTATAAGTCATAATCATTAAATATTGTATTTTTTTGACTCAGTTAATTAAAAGAACGAATCACAGCACACCCCAATAATCATCAACAACGACAAACATCAATAAAAGCTACGTTTCATCAGGAATCGATACTGCAAGCAATTAAGGGCAAAGGAACCACGACCCATAGCTAAAAAAAACCGGCTTGGCAGACAGGCATTATCAAAGGTCCTAGTGTGAGTGTAGCAGTACACTTAGAGCGGCGAGCCTAAGTTCTATTCATGCGGAGTGAAAGAGTAAATTATTTAAACTTTTTTATGGTTATGACCTGATAAATTGATTTTTTCCAATACAAAACAGAGTGTTAAATCAAATTTCTTTTTATCAGAATACATCGTATCACTGATCTCTTATCATTTTTTTAAAAAATTTTGAAAAAATGCCATTAGATTTACTATATTTAAAGGAATGAGTAACGACATTGACAACGGTAAAGCTGCTGACACTCTGCAAAAAGGAGATTAACTCATGGCAGATGAAAAAACACCTAAGCATTCTGATGAAATGCCACAATTAAAATGGCTAAAGTCAAAACATAAGCGCGAAGCAAATTTATTTTTCTCTCTTTGTAGGGGTGAACAAGAGTATGTCTTAAAAGAAGAATTCAAAGAAGCGCTGATACAAACTGGACTACAAACAAACGATGATCGATTAGGAAAGCTATTTGAAGAATTAGATGTACACGAAGATAATATCAATTTTGATGATTTTATTAGCATATTAAGAACCTCAGGTTTACTAGGTGAGAAAGCCTTGAGGGGTGAGTTAGCCGTTCCTGATTTCATTGATTTTTCAAAAAATATGGATCTCATTTTTGATGAAGTAGAATCCTTTATCAATGGTGACTTAGCTTCTTACATACCACCATTGGCTGAAGTCAATCCAGATCAGTTTGGCGTAGCCATAGTGACGATAGACGGTCAGATATATCAGCGAGGTGATTCCTGTGTGGACTTTTCGATTCAGTCAATATGTAAGCCCTTTAACTATTGTTTTGCCATGGAGAAATTAGGATTACAAGCAGTGCATCATCACGTTGGTCAAGAGCCATCGGGTCGCCAATTTAATGATCTCACTTTGATGCAGAGGAATTCCGAAGATAACTTAGAAGAAGGAAATAGCGAAGTTCCATTTAATCCAATGGTCAATTCAGGCGCCATTATGACCGCTGGACTGATACTACCCGAATTATCAAATAGCCAGAGATTATGTTTTGTTAAAGAGCAATTTGGTCGATTAATAGGATGGCAAGAAAAAGGGAATTCAACCATCGATCTGCCACGATTCAACAAAGTTATGGCACGACAAGAGAATTTTAAAGGCTACAACAATATTGCCTCAGCATTTTTGCTAATGGCAACCGGAAATCTACCACACTCTAAGTTGCAACTACCTGATGATAATTACCAGGACAGCCTCGATGAGTTTGACTTCTACGTTGAACCCGCCGTAACAAGAGCTCTCAAATTATACTTTAGTATTTGCTCCATAGAAATGACCGCCACTGATATAGCGATGGCTGCCGCTACACTCGCAAATAGTGGTGTCTGCCCCATCACACAAGATCGAGTTCTTAGTCAAGAAACAGTAAGGAACTGTATGCCAGTTCTTCAAATGTGTGGAATGTATAATAGTAGCGGACATTTTTTTCAAGAGATTGGCTTACCCGCAAAAAGTGGTGTCGGTGGGGGTGTTATGTTAGTGGTGCCTCAGTTAATGGGAATTTGTATTTTTTCACCGAGACTTGATCTACATGGGAATAGTGTGCGTGGTATTGAGATGGCACGGCGTATCACATCGAAATATCTAGTCCATTTATTCGATGGCACTATGACTGATACCAGTCGTATTGACCCCAAAGTCCCTATTGCCCGTTGGCGTGCAAACAGTTGTTCAGAAGCTATTTGGGCAGCAAGTAATGGAAGTATGCGCACACTGGAACGCTTAGTGAGTCAGCAACGAGATCTTCAAGCCGGCGATTATGATCGCCGAACGCCACTACACCTGGCATCTGCTGAGGGTCATTTGGAAGTAGTTGAATTTCTACTCGATCATGGTGTTCAACCCATCGCTGATCGCTGGGGTGGCTTCCCTATTGCGGATGCACAAAATAATAATCACCATAAAATCATTGAAGTTTTCAATCGACTCCCTATCGTATATACGCAACCAGTACACTTTGTAGAGAATATTCATGGTAAAACTGATCAGATGACCACCTTTGATGATGAGTTGATGGTTATCGAGCTTTTGTTCGCTGCTGCTGAGAATAATGTGAACGGTATTCGTCAGTTGGTTGCAAAAGGAGTACCGGTACATGCTGGTGATTATGACTCACGTACAGCACTTCATTTAGCTGCCGCAGAAGGGAGCTTAGCTGCGGTTCATTATCTAGTTGGCCATGGTCATCCGCTATACGTTCGTGACCGCTGGGGAGCAACACCATATGACGAAGCTAAACGAGAAAATAGATCGGCAGTCTTGCAGTATTTAAACAAATTAATGGACTAAGAATACTCACCGAAGTGTTAATATTGGGTGATACGTAATCATCAAATCCATGATGAACAGCAACCCTAGTGATTTAGTGATCGTCACGAGCGACGAAGAGACAATAGACTGAACGATGAAGAGTATATGTTGACACACAATAAAAAACACGTGCTCTTTTAAAAAGCCTATAGAAAGTATCCAGGATTTTCTTTAAAAAAAACCTAAAGATCATAACAATATCTTTACGTCACCCGATGGATAATAAGCACCACCCCTGAAAGATAAATTTATATCGCATTTACAAAACGTACATTTAGTAAAGACTGACAATCAAATAATTGATCGACGCTAGCCTTTTGTTTTGTTCATCATCAAGGTTAAGCATGCCTCATTCATTATCAAAATCCCATTGGCAATCCTGGCGTGACACTTACGATCAAATCGACCTGAAAAAATAAACTATAAAATCTATCCGTGGTCTAATTTCAATAAAGAACCTAACTTCATAATCTCTTGTAATCGACATACCATGATCAATGGGTTATACCCGTAATACTCTGTCTTTAATTTCAAGATAAGTCTTTCTTCATATCTGATTTTTGAGTTGTAAAGGGTCTTGACCCACTAATGAACTGCTGTTTGCACGAGATCTCTTACTATCATGAAACTTTTCATCACCTCCAAACAAACCACGACGTTTTGAAGAGAAGGCGCTGTAAAAATTAGGCGGGGGTATCGTCGCCCTCGACCCTCCAGTTGATGAAAATAACGCCGTTGGCTGTCTTCGATGAGGTCGGTTCTCCTTATTATCTCTATGACGCAAAAGACTCTGTGTCGAACAATGTTGATGCTGGGTAGTAGAATCATCGCTAGGTAATAACTCGTTAGGCGGATTATTCTCAGGTACTATTGATGTCGGTGTATCCCCCACCTTTTGATTGAAGTATTCGGTATAAGAGGAAGAGGTATAATCTAAAAAAAATTGCGCTGGCTCACCACCGGTAGGTTGCTCTATAGAACATGGCTGAACATAAAGCTGCTGTAGGTCTTCAACAGAATAGCCATGACATTCTAAACATGGCAGTAAGACGGTATGCAGTGTTTCTGAGGGAATGCGGTAGTGGCCAGTCCGATTAGATACAAAAGTCAATTTGCCCGAGTGATCGAATCCAAGCTCACCTGCTGCCAACAAGTAAGGTGCATCCTCTGTATTTGATCTATTCGCTATAGAGATATGTGAAAACTCTTCAAAATCTGGATTATTTGTAGCACAAATTAACTGACCCTCAACTGTCACAATAAAACGATATAGCATGATATCACTACCGCCTAAGTTCAGCGTTTGACGCTTATCACTTGATGATGAACCGCTTTTCAATATCGGTTGTTCACCACTTATCTGACTCAGTGATGTGTTAATTTTAGTAAGGTCGCCT
>MDTC01278779.1_pt1 | contig 12017 bp, 8 predicted proteins | sample 811181 | NCBI WGS metagenome assembly MDTC01 (sample SAMN05326644, study PRJNA326480) | marine metagenome | isolation source: seawater | place: Pacific Ocean: North | collected 2011
GCTCGTCATCGACGAGATCACGCTGTTCACGGCCTCCGAGCAGGAGTTCAGCGTGGACCTGGACGTGCTCTCGAACGGCCGGCCGCCGTTCGTGCTCGCGCCGTACGACGGAATGGAGAACGGTCCAGACTTGACATTCTATCTGGACTATCGCCCGCTCGACACGTTCGCGGACGAGGCCTTCGTCACCATCGCGAGCAACGACCCGTACGCACCGGAGATGGTCCTTCGGGCCCAGGGCACCGGGACCTTCTTCGAGCACGGCGTGGACACGTTCGAGGTGCCGAGCAAGCCCGAGCTGGACGTGCTCATCACGCTCGACCGGGCCGAGGCGATGGAGGACTTCAGGGCGGCCACCACCAAGAACCTGGAGGCACTGGCCGAGGAGCTGATCGCCGCTGACGCCGACATTCACGCCGCCATCGTGGTGGCGGACGACGGATGCATCCTCGGCACCGAGCCGTACATCGACAGCACCTTCGGTGCGTCCGAGGCCATCGGTACGTTCAGGACCATGATGGACCTCGACTTCACGCTCTCCTCCGCGAGCGCCAGGACCGAGAGCGGGTACTGGCTCACCGAGAACGCACTGAGCCTGCGGAACATCGGTGCGGGCGGCTGCAACGCAGCGTTCTACCGCGAAGATGCGGCGCTCGCCCTGCTGAACATCTCCTCGACGGCCGATGGCTCTCCGAACGCCTGGAGCTACTACGTCAGCCTGTTCCAGAGCCTGAAGACGAACCCGGACGAGGTCGTGCTCAGCGCCATCGCCGGTGACTACCCGTCCGGGTGTGAGACCGCGACCGCCGGCACTGGCTACTACTCGGCGACCGTCGCCACCGGCGGCGCATTCCGGTCCATCTGCGCGTCTGACTGGTCGAAGGGCCTGGTCGACCGCATGGCGTCCTACCGGACTCGCCCCCGTCGCTTCGAGCTCTCCGGCCAGCCCGTCCCCCAGAACATCACGGTGACGATCGACGGCGTACAGCGCCTCACCGGCTGGGAGTACCACATCAGCGCCAACTCCATCGTGTTCGAGGCCGAGTTCGCACCTCTGCCTGGTTCCAAGGTGGAGATCACCTACGACAAGCTCCCGTGGTGCGATGGGTGATCGGATGTCGCGGATCGCAGCACCTCAGCCTACGTTGACACCTGCTTCACAACGGGGGGAAGGATGAGGCCAACGCCAAGGATCCTGGGCACGCTCGTCGCGCTCGCCGCATGCGAGCCCGCGGTGCCGGATGAGGACACCGATCCGGTGGTCGAGCAGCCCACCGCCTGCATCGCCATCTCGCCGGAGAGCGTCGCCTTCCCTGCCGTGGACCTCACCGCGGGTGGAGGCCGGGCCGTCGAGTCGATCACCCTCCGCAACGACTGCGAAGGCACCCTGCAGCTGACGGACGTGCGGATCGACAGCGTCGCGCCAGAGAGCACCTTCTCCCTGGCATCCCCTCCGCCACAGCTCGTGCAGGCCGGCTCGTCGGTGACGGTCGACGTCGCGTTCGAGCCGGCCGCAGTGGACACGTACCGCGGCGATCTGGTCGTCGAGAGCAACGCCCCCGACGACCCCACCAAGGTCGTCCGCCTGGAGGGGAACGCGGACGGGCCGCGGATCATCCTGAGCCCGACCGCGTACGACTACGGCTCGCCGTACATCGGCTGCGAGACCAGCCAGGTGGTGGAGATCAGAAACCGGGGCACGCAGGACCTCACCGTATCGGACATCCAGGTCTTCACCTCGTCACCCGACCAGTTCTCGGTCGACCTGGCCCCGCTGGACAACGGACCCCTCCCGTGGACCCTCGGACCCTACCAGGACGACCGGGACGGACCCATCAGCGAGTTCTGGGTCGACTACCTGCCCATCGACACCTTCTCCGACGACGGCCTCGTCCAGGTCCAGAGCAACGACCCGCTGACTCCCGTGGCGACCGTCGAGGTGAAGGGCACGGGCACCGTCTTCGGGAACAACACCGACTCGTTCGAGTACGACGCCACGCCCCAGGTGGACGCCCTGTTCGTGCTGGACCGCTCGTCGGACACCCGCGACGCACTGCGCACCCTGGACGAGGCCATTCCGGCCCTTCAGACCACACTCTCCGACGCCTCCATCGACTACCGCCTGGCCGCGGTGGTGTCGGACGACGGCTGCATCGCCGGCGCCGAGCCCTGGATCGACGCCACCCTCACCGGATCCGACGCGACCCTGGCCTTCGAGGTCATGGCCGATGTCGACGAGAGACTGGTCCCCTACGGAGACGAGACCTACCTGCTGGACCGGGCGGTCGCGGCCACCAGCAAGGACAACCTGGGCGCTGGTGGCTGCAACGAGGGCTTCGTCCGCCCCGGCGGTCGGCTCGCGATCGTCTTCGTGTCTGGCAACGTGGGCGAAGGCTCCTGGTCCAGCGCGGTCGCGACCCTGCAGTCGGTGCCCCGCCGCCCCGAGGACCTCGTCTTGCACGCCGTTGCTGGCGACTACCCCAGCGGCTGCGGAACGTATGCGCCCGGTCGCGGCTACTACGAGGCGACCGTCTCCACCGGCGGCGCCTTCCTGTCGCTGTGCCGCGCCGATGACACCTCCGCGTGGGAGCGCATGCTGGGACGCCCGCTCCTGGATGTCGACTCGGGACCGTGGTTCGAGCTGAGCCAGCAGCCCGTCCCCGGCAGCATCGAGGTGACCGTGGACGGGGTGCCGAGGAACGAGGGGTGGGCCTACGACATAGGCACCAACAACATCGTCTTGGACCCCCCTCCGGAGGACGGCACGAAGGTCGAGGTGTACTACGAGCGCCTGCCGAGCTGCGAGGGATGAGGACCACCATGCGCCTGTGCTCCCTGGGCGTCCTGCTCGCAGCCTGCGCCGCCCCTGCCGACACCGACACCGACACCGACTCCGGGCCGAGCATCTTCCCCGCACTCGACCCGTGCATGGAGGTCTCGCCGAGCCGCATCCAGTTCGTACCGGTGTACATCCTGGAGGACCGTCCCCTCGAGACGCGCACCATCACCGTGTCCAACACCTGCACGGCCGAGCTGGCGATCGGCGACGTCCGCTTCCAGGGCAAGGCGCCGGACGGCGTGTTCTCCGCGACCGGACCGGCCGCATCGCTCCTGGCGCAGGGCGAGACCTCGACCATCGAGGTCACCTTCGATCCCCGGACCGCGGGGGACTGGGTCGATTCCCTCTTCATCGAGAGCAACGACCCCGAGAACGCAGGCCGGGTCGCACTCATGGGACAGGGGGTCGCGCCCGTGATCGACCTCGATCACGGGGACCCGACCCTCACAGCGGGGATCGGCTGCCACGCCCAGCGCACGGTTCGCATCACCAACCAGGGCAACGCGACCCTGGAGGTGTCCGACATCCAGCTGATCAGCGCAGGAACCGAGCTGGGTCTGGAGACCGCGCTGACCGAGCCGTACGCCCTGCGTCCGTACAGCGCCACCGGAGGCGGGCCCTACCTGGACGTCGTCGTGACCTACGATCCCCTCGACGTCGAGCCGGACACCGCGCTGCTCCGGATCCGGAGCGACGATCCGCTGACGCCGGAGGCGGAGCTGACGTACACCGGCGCATCCTGGAGGGACGAGGAGGCGGTGACCGAGACCTTCCGCGCCCCCGATCGGCCTCCGGTCGACCTGCTCGTGACCCTCGATCGCTCCAGCGTCTCCGACTACACCGAAGGCGCCGTGGGCGCGTTCGACGCCCTGGTCGCCGAGCTCGACCGACGCGAGCTCGCGCATCGGACCGCGGTCATCGTCGACGACGGCGGCTGCCCGGCAGGAGACGTCGGCCACATCGACCGGTCCTACGGCTTCGGCCCGGCCGCCGCGGTCCTGACCACCCAGGCGGACCTGACCCGGGACCTCGTCCCGTCGTCCAACAACGAAGAACGCGGCTTCATGCTGGTAGAAGCCGCACTCTCCAAGATCAACAGCAACCCGGACGGGTGCACCGACTGGCTCCGGGACGGTGTTCCGCTGGCCACGGTCCACCTCTCGGACGAGCGCGATCAGAGCCTGGACGACTGGTCCGACTACGTGAGCGCGTTCGAGAAGACCCACCGCGGGGTCCAGGTGAACGCCATTGGCGGCCCCCTGCCCTCGGGCTGCGGCGCCGCCCAGCCTGCCGAGGGCTACGCCGAGGCTGCCGAGGCCACCGGCGGCTACGTGCACAGCATCTGCACCACGGACTGGGACGCCACCTGGCAGGACGTCGTCCGCGGGCTGGATCTCGACCGGTCCTCCTACCTGCTCGAGCACGAGCCCGTCCCAGACACCATCGAGGTCGAGGTCGACGGCGCACCGGTCGCCGGCTGGACCTGGGATCCCGAGCGCGCACGCGTGCGCTTCCCCATGGCCGACGCGCCCCCTGCGGGGAGCACCGTCGAGATCACCTACACCACCTTGGCGACCTGCTCGGAGGGCACATGACCCGGACCCTGCTGACCCTGCTCCTGCTCACCGGCTGCCCCGCGGAGATCGCAGACCCGGGCGACACCGGCGACACCGGCGACACCGGCAACACCGCGTCGGAGGTCCCTTGCCTGACCGTGGACACCGAGCGCGTGGACTTCGGCGTCGTGCGGATCGACTCGGGGGCGGGTTCCGAGGGCGTCACCCTCGGCAATGACTGCCCGGGGATCCTCCAGATCGACAGCATCACCCTGGCCGGCGGTGGGGCCGCGGCGTTCTCGTTTCCTGGTCCGCCGCCGAGCCCACTCGCCGAGAGGGAGTCCACGACCCTCGCCCCCACGTTCTACCCAGACCGGATCGGGGAGTTCCAGGCGCGGGTGGACATCGCCTCGAACGACCCCGAGCAGCCCGTCGTCACGGTGGAGCTCACCGGGATCGGCGGAGCCGGCGCGATCGACGTCGACGACCCGGGCAGCTTCCGCGAGGTAGCGGTGGGCTGTAGTGACACGCTGAAGGTGACCATCCGCAATACCGGCAACCTGAACCTGAAGGTCACCGGCGCGACCGCCTTCACCGCGGCCGTCGAGGAGTTCACGCTGGAGCTGTCCGGCCCCGCGGGACAGCCGCCGCCCTTCGCCCTCGCCCCATTCGCCGAGTCCGGGGAGGAGGCGACCGCGACCCTCGCCTACGCGCCAGTCGACACGTTCGGGGACGACGTGTTCGTCACCATCACCTCGGACGACCCGTACGCGCCCGAGGTCGTCGTGAGCGTCGATGCCAGCGCCGTCAACCGGAGCCAGAAGTCCGAGCGCTTCGTCCAGCCAGCCGGCGTGTACAGCTTCACCCTCGCGGACACGCCGCTTCCCGGCACGCTGAGCGTCACCATCGACGGCATGGCGGTCAAGGAAGGCGTCGCGTACACCTTCGACAGCTCCACCAACGCGCTCGTCTTCAGCGACGGCTACCTGCCCGAGCGCGGCGGCTCGATCGTCGACGCCAAGTACCGAGTCGAGGTCGAGTGCGAGTGAGATGCACAAGGACGCCCCGCCCAGCCGTCCGGGTTCGCAAGCCGGTCGACGGCGGCTGGGCGGGCGCCCCAGCACCTGAGCAGACGCGTGGATCGCCGCAGGTGTGAGGGCCCAACTGTCAAGGAAGCGTCAGCACTTCCGGCCGTCGGTCACACCCGCAGGATGGATCAGTCCTTCTCCTTCAGCCGGCACTCGGGGGTGAGGTTGCCCTCGTCGTCCGCGAACTGCACGGTGAAGTAGTAGTTGTCGGCCGTGCTGCAGGACAGGCCGACCTGGGTCGCGTTGACCGAGCCGCCGCAGCTGCCCGCGTTGTTCGCGTCGCAGAACAGGGTGTCGGTCTCCTGGGTCAGCGAGTCGTTCGCCGCCAGGTAGATCCGCAGCTTGTGGTCGCCGAAGGTGGCGAGGGTGAAGTCGCCCTGGGGATCGTTGACCTGCGCCTCGATGAGGATGGTCTCGACCGGCGGGTCGCTGACGTCCTCGATGGTGCACTCCCAGGTCGCCGACACGATGCTCGGGGACACGCCGTCGGTCGACTCGCAGCCTGCGTCATCGCCGCCGTCGGTGTCGGTGTCGGTGTCGGTGTCGCCGCCCTTGCAGGCGGTGGTGGCGATCAGGGCAGCGCTGGCGAGCAGCAGGGTGAGACGACGCATGGGCTCCTCCCGAAGTTGTGTCACTCTAGCGCCAGTGAACGCCGTCCGCACCGGAGGGCCGCGCTCGTGACGGCCACCTGACGGCCGTGCGCCGCCTGCTGGTCAGGACACGAAGTAGCGCGGCGGCACCCAGCTCCAGCCCCCGGCGCCCTTCAGCTCGACGCCCAGGACCTCGTGGCAGGCGGCGGCGACGTCCTTGTCGGTGAGGATCGTCGCCTCCTCCAGCACGGCGCTCTGCGCGATGCCGGGCACGTGCTTCTGGCCGACCGAGCGGGTGGGCGTGCCGGGCATGGCCTCGACGATCGCTCCCTGGATCTCGCGGACGAAGCCGGCAAACACGCGGTTCTCCGCCGCCACGACCAGGCGTCCGGTGCGGCCCACGCTCTCGCGGATGAGGTCCATGTCCGGCGGCACGAGGGTGCGCAGGTCGATGACCTCGGCGGACACGCCCTCCTTCTCCAGCGCGGCGGCTGCCTTCAGGCTGGTCCACACGGCCCGCCCCCAGGACACGACGGTCACGTCGGTGCCGGCCCGGCGCACGACACCCTTGCCGAAGGGCACGTGCACGTCGGGCACGTCGGGGATCTCGCCGCGCATGATCGCCTTCTTCATGGCGCGGACCTCCGCCGGATCCGTGGGCTCGCCGGGGAATGCGGGGCCGAGGGTCTGGCGGTACATCCACTTGGGCTCGAGGCAGATGACGGGCCCGTCGTAGTCACCGGCGGCAAGCATCAGGCCGTGGGCGTCGAAGCTGGTCGACGGCATGACGATGACCAGGCCGGGGATGCCGCTGAAGTAGCCGTCCACGCTCATCGAGTGGTACATCGCGCCGCCGCCGAACGGGTCGGTGGGCATGCGAAGAAGCAGCTTGGAGCTTGCATTTCCGAGCGTCGACCAGCGCAGGGTGCCCAGGTACACGAGCCAGTGGAACGTGTTGAGCGAGTAGTCGCCGAACTGGATCTCCGGCAGGGCCATCACGCCGTCGTGCAGGCCAAAGCCGGTCGCCGTGCCGACGATGAGCGGCTCGTTGAGCGGGCTGTCGACGATCTTGTCCGGGTAGCGCTTCGCGATGCCCGCGCTGGCCTGCATGACGCCGCCCAGCTTGGCCACGTCCTGACCGGCCATCCAGCCGCCCTTGCGCTCGATGAGCTTGGCCAGCGCCGAGCGGATGGCGCCGGCGTAGCTGATCTGGGTCTCGCCCTCGCCGGCGGGGGTCTCGGGCGCATCCGGGAAGGGCGCGTAGACGTGCTCCATCACCGTCGAGGGGTCCGGGTCGGGCTCGGCGCGCACCTGGTCCAGCCAGGCCTGCACCTTGCCGTCCTCGGCGGACATGATGGTGCCGAGCTCGTGATGGACGAAGAAGTCGCGGCCTTCCTTGTCCTGCAGGCGGGTGAGCACGTCCTCCGCCCCCGCGATCCCCCGCTCGACGAGCGCCTCTCCGAAGGCGATGAGCGGGTCGTCCTGGGACATGTCGAAGGTGACGTCGGCGGCGGAGCTGTGGCCGTTGAAGCGCGGCAGGTCGTGCACGTACAGGATGGCCGGACGCTGCTGCTCCCGGACGAAGCGGGCGCAGTGGTAGGTGGTCTCGAAGACGTCGAAGAAGTCGCGACCGTCGCACTTGAAGCACGAGATCCCGAAGGCCTCGGCGTAGGTGCCGTAGTCCTTGATGCCGCGACCCTCCTGGGGGGTCGTGCTGATGGCGATCTCGTTGTCGGTGACGAGGTAGATCACCGGCAGCTGCCACACGCTCGCCGCGTTCATGGCGTCGTGCATGTCGCCCTCGGCGGTGGTGCCGTCGCCGACGACCGCCATGGCCACACCATCGTCGATGCCCTTGTGCCGGAAGCCGCGCGCGTAGCCGGCCGCCTTGCCCAGCTGCATACCAACGGGCGATTGAACCGGGAGAATGCCCGCTTCGGGGATGTGCAGGTGGTAGACCATCTGTCGGCCGCCGCTCATGGTGTCGGTGGCCTTGCTGAACTGCTGGCGCAGCATGCGCAGGGTGAAGTCGTCGACCCCGTTGAGCGCGCACCAGGCGCTGACCAGCGCGCCGGAGCGGTAGTGGGGCACGATGCCGAAGTGCTTGGGATCGAGCGCCTTCTGCAGCGCCAGGGCGGTGGCGACGCCGTGCACCTCCTCACCCGGGCCGAAGATCGCGAACTTCACCTCGCCCCGGGAGACCAGCCGCACGATGTGCTCTTCCGCGGCGCGGGATTGCGCGCCGACCCGGTAGGCCCACAAGAGCTCCTCGGCGGTCAGCTCGGGCACGGCGGACTCGGGCAGGTCGAGATCCACGCGGTCGGTGAGCGTGGAGGTGGTGGTGCTCGGATCCACGTGCGTGGCCATGCGCGACTCCGGGTCGAAAGGGGCCGGGTGGTGTAACCGATGCAATCGCTCGCGCCGTGCGACGTTGTCGTCACTGTCCCGTCGCTCACGCGCCAATCGCCCTCGTCAACCCTGCGTCCAGAGCCTCCGATCCAACCGGGGGCGCCCCCTGCAACCTGCTACGCTCGCACGCCTTGGAGGTCCGATGGCACGCGACCGCCGCGCCGTGATCATCGGCGCGGGCATCACCGGCACCCTCTCCGCCCGCGCGCTCGCTCGGGAAGGCTGGGACGTGACCATCCTGGAAGCGGCCCACGTGGGCGCCGGCTCCAGCTCCCGGACCGCCGCAGGGATCCGCCAGCAGTGGTCGACCGCCGACACCGTGCGCGGCATGCGCTACGCCGTGCGCGTCTACAACGAGTGGGTCGAGCGCACCGGTGCGGACAGCATCCCCATCCGCGCCAACGGCTACCTCTTCCTCGCCGGAGACGACGCCGCGTGGCTCGCCGCCCAGGCCCGGGTCGCGATGCAGAAGGGCGTGGGCCTGACCGACGTCGAGGCGCTCGCCTCCAAGGAGCTGGTGGAGCGCTTCCCGTGGATCGACGGTGACACCGTCAAGGGCGGCACCTTCTGCCCCAGCGACGGCTTCCTGCTCCCGTCGATGATCTACCAGGACGGCATCGCCGACGCGAAGCGCCACGGCGCGCGCCTCATCTCGGGAGCGCCGGTTCAAGCAGCACTCTCCGAGAACGGCCGGGTGACGGCCCTGCGCACCCCCAAGGGCGACTTCTCCGGCGACGTGTACCTCAACTGCACCAACGCCTGGACCCGCGCCCTCGCCCGCGACCTCGGCGCCGAGGAGCTGCCGGTCGATCCGCTCAAGCGCTACCTGTGGTTCATCAAGCGTGACGGTCCGATGTCGGCCGAGACCCTGGCCCACATGCCGCTGACGATCACGCCGTCGGGCGTCTACTGCCGCCCGGAGAACCAGGACACCCTGCTGATGGGCCACGCCCACCCCGCGAAGAGCGAGGACGGCTTCACCTACGAGGACCAGGACGTCATCGAGCCCGACTTCGCCCACACCGGCGGTCTCGAGGCCGCGCCCTTCGAGAGCTGGGCCCTGCTGTCGGAGAACATCCCCGCGGTCGGCGAGTTTGCCGGCATCGCCGCCACGACCAGCGGCTACTACGGCACCACGCCCGACCACAACCCCTTCTTCGGCTACGACCGCAAGCTCACGAACTTCGTGCATCTATGCGGATTCTCGGGCCACGGCGCCATGTTCGGGCCCTTCAGCGCCCGGGTCGCCCTGGCCCTGTGCGAGGCGGGCACCGACATCGACGTGGTCGACATCGAGGGCGAGGTCATCGGCATGGAGGCGTTCAAGATCGGCCGGAAGTACATCGCCCACGAGGCGATGGTGATCTGACGATCAGCGGAAGTCGGCCAGATCCACGACCTCCTCGACCGTGATGGGCGTGCAGTCGCCGGAGTCGACCCGGAACGACACATCGTGCGACCTCGATCCCCGCCGGACGCTCACGTCGACCATGCCGACGACGCCGGGCAGGCAGCCGAAGGTGACGTCGTCGAGGGGGTCACAGCGGGACAGCTCGTCGGTGATCCGCGGCCTGGCGAACACCTCGATCGTGCCCGACGCCGGCGCGCCGTCCTCGAGGATCTGCAGCCGCAGGGCGTACTCGGGGGCCGCGCCCTCACACGCCTCGATGGGCTCCATCTGCAGCGGGTACCAGGAGGTGATGTTGCCGCAGCGGAAGTCGTCGGGGCGGCTCGCCTCCAGGTGGACGACCTCGTAGCGGGGCACCTGGACGGAGAGATCCATGATCGCGGCGTCCATCCAGCACAGATAGCCCGACTCCCGGGCCGCGACGGTGCACTCGAGCGGATCCCCACGCAGGCGATCAAGGACGATCGGCAGCTCCTCGACCACCTCGCCGCCGCTCAGCGGGCGGATCCCGGCGAAGGCCGAGGCTCCGGCGCAGTCGTCCGGTGCACCACAGCTGGCGGGCAGGACGGCCAGCAAGCACCAAGCCGCGGGCAGGCCCCCCCTCATCGCAGCGCGACCGTCAGCGCTTCGGTGATCGGCTCGCAGTCCGCTGCTCCGACGAACACCGACCCGAAGCCGTGCCCACCCCCCGAGCCGTACGCCGAGACCTCGATCCAGCCGCTGGCACCGAGGACACAGGAAAAACGCCCATCTTCGAGCGCCGAGCAGCCGACGTCGTCCTGCGGGGTCACCGCGGACGCCGCGCTCACGGTCGCCCCCCCGTCGAGCGCACCGTCGCCGTCGACCACGCTGACCAGGACCGAGGGCTCCTCGCTGGCCGAGCACTCGAAGCGCGCCTCCAGGACCACGTCCACGGCGTCCGCAGCCTGGGGACAGCCGCCCGCGCCGGGCGAAGGACGGACCGCCTCCAGCGGCAGCGGGAGGTAGCCGGGAGCGTGGACCTGAACCTGGCCCGGTGCGGCGTTGTAGCACCCGATCCCCAGACCACCGCCGCCCGGATCCCACGCCCGGCAGTCCCCCGGCTGCCCGTCGACCCGGATCGCAGGCACCGTCGCCGGCGCGACTCCGTCTTCATCGGTGACCCGCAGGACCAGGTCGGGCCACTCGAGATCATCACACACGCCACCGATGGCCCCGCACCCTCCGACCCCGAGTCCCAGCAGCACCATCACCCCAGCCGTCCCGCGCATGCGACCTCCTCAACCCAGCGTACGACGCGCGCTCGTGACCCGCCACGCTCCCCCGCGCGCGCTACCCTGCCGAGCATGGACCTGCCCATCCCCGACTCCTGGCCCGAGGCCGCCCGGCACCTGCTTCCGGTGCTGCGCGGTCCCACCTCCCCCGCCAACGCCTGGGAAGCGGCGCTCGACAACGCCGAGGCGGTGCTGGTCCGCGAGCCGCTGACGCCCTTCCTCGACGTCGTGGTCGTGCTCGACCTGCCCGAGCTGCGCCTGTTCGTGAACCAGGGCCACCTGGATCGCTGGGAAGCCACGCCTGAAGCCGCCCTCGGTGCCGCCCGCGAGAACCTGCCGCCGGCCACCGGTCTCGCGCCGTGGGAGATCGACGGCGTCTGGACGCTGGATGCCCGCGACGGCTACGCCTCGAGCCGCCTCGCCCTGCCCGGCTGGCTCGCTGCCTTTCGCGATCGCGTCCGCGGCGAGCCCGTGGCCGTCATCCCCGACGCCGACACCATCCTGGTCGGCGGCACCGACGGCGGACTGCCCACCGAGGCCCTGGTCACCGAGGCCTTCAACCGCTTCCACGCCGCGGGCACCCCCGTGTCCCCCGGACCGGTGACCATCGACGATAATGGCCGCTTGATCGCCTGGAATCCCCCGCTCGATCACCCACTGGTGCACCGGGTCCAGGCCTGCCACCGCTACGGCGCCGGCTACGAGTACCGCCGCCAGCAGGACCCCTTCGCCCAGTGGCTGGTCGACCACGACGTCCCCGACCTCCTGGCGCCGTACAGCCTCCTGCGCCACCCCTCCGGTCGGGTGGTGAGCTTCGCCTGCTGGCCCGGCGGCCCGGCCCTGCTGCCCCGCGCCGATCTCGTCGTGCTCGGAC
>MDTC01070660.1_pt1 | contig 12016 bp, 10 predicted proteins | sample 811181 | NCBI WGS metagenome assembly MDTC01 (sample SAMN05326644, study PRJNA326480) | marine metagenome | isolation source: seawater | place: Pacific Ocean: North | collected 2011
CAGTGGCAAGAACATACAGCCCACCAGCTGCAAGAACCTGCTCTTTTTCGCCAGCATGCTCAGCTTCAATTTTCGCCCGCAATTCTTCGGGGTTGGCATCCGGTTCAGCGGCAAGCGCGGCATGGACTTTCATTTCGACATTGCCGCCAAGCTGAATATCGGTACCCCGACCCGCCATATTTGTGGCAATGGTCACCGCATTCAGTTTTCCCGCATCACCCACAATCTGGGCTTCTTGCTCATGCTGCCGCGCATTAAGAACGTTATGGGTGATTTCAGCCTTTGTTAGCATTTGTGACAGAGCTTCGGATTTATCAATCGAAGTGGTGCCAACAAGAACCGGCTGACCTTTAACATTTGCAGTTTTTATTTCCGAGACAATAGCGGTGTATTTCTCTTCTGCCGTGCGATAGACCTGATCATCTTCATCAATCCGCGCAACGTTTTGGTTGGTTGGAACTTCAACCACCCCAAGCTTGTAAATTTCGGAAAACTCTTCTGCCTCTGTGGCAGCGGTGCCGGTCATCCCTGCCAATTTGTCATAAAGCCGGAAATAGTTTTGAAAGGTCACACTGGCCAATGTGACGTTTTCCGGCTGAATCGCACAGCCTTCTTTAGCTTCGATCGCTTGATGCAACCCATCAGACAGCCGCCGACCGGCCATCATCCGGCCTGTAAACTCATCAATCAGCACAACTTCATTATTGCGAACGATATATTCTTTGTCCCGATTAAAGAGTTTATGGGCGCTGAGGCCCTGATTTATGTGGTGGACAATAGTTGTGCTTTCAGGGTCATAAAGCGACTGATTTTCGGGCAGGATACCGCGTGCACGCAGTGTAGATTCCAGAAAATCATTGCCTTCGTCGGTAAAATTTGTGTTTCGGGTTTTTTCGTCAAGGGTGTAATGCTCGTCTTGGAGCTCTGGGATCACATTGTTGATTTCAATATAAAGCTCTGATCGATCCTGCGCCTGGCCCGAAATAATCAGCGGTGTCCGCGCTTCGTCGACCAAAATGCTGTCGACTTCATCCACGATGGCAAAGTTGTGGTGCTTTTGATACATTTGCGACAGATCAGTTTTCATATTGTCGCGCAAATAGTCAAAACCCAACTCGTTATTGGTTGCATAGGTCACATCGCAGGCATAGGATTTTTGTTTGTCGGCCTCCTCCTGATTGGGGAAAACAACACCCGTTGTCAGGCCAAGAGCGCTATAGACTTTAGACATCCATTCGCTGTCACGTTTGGCCAGATAATCGTTGACGGTCACAATATGCACACCCTTGCCGGTCAGTGCGTTCAGGTAGGCTGGAAAGGTTGCAACAAGGGTCTTTCCCTCTCCAGTTTTCATTTCCGAGATATTGCCTTGATGCAGGAACATACCGCCGATCAACTGCACATCAAATGCCCGCAGCCCCAAAGCCCGTTTGGCCGCTTCGCGGCAATTGGCAAACGCCTCGGGCAGCAGCGCATCCAACTCTGCGCCGTTTTGCAACCTTTCACGAAATTCTTCTGTCTTTTCGATAAGTTGCTGATCAGAGAGCGCTTCAAACTCTAGCTCTAAACTATTGATGGTTTCGACCACTGATTGGACGGATTTGATTTTCCGGTCGTTGGGTGTTCCAAACACCTTTTTGGCGATTTTTCCAAACCCCAGCATGATCTCTCCATCCTTAAAATGGTGCAACAAATTGCAACCTGGTCTTGCCCTACGCGCGCTCTGGCAATAGGAGTTATAGCGTGGCACTGCAGATGCCTTTAGCGATGTAAGCGGCTGGTACGACAGTGTCAACGTTAGCGACCAAGCAAGACAAGTAATTAAAGGGGAAATACCGTGACAAACCGAAGAAATTCAATCTTTGCAGCCATCATTCTTGGTGCAGTGACCGCATCTGCTGTGCAGGCCGAGCCATCAGCCGATACTGTGGTCGCGTCAGTCAACGGCACAGAAATTACTGTCGGGCATATGATTTTAGTGCGTGAAGGCCTGCCAGAACAATATCGAAACCTTCCAAATGAACAGCTTTTCGATGGTATTTTGGAACAGCTTATTCAACAAACCCTATTGGCCGATCTGATCGGAAAAACAGATAGTCGCGAAATTCGGTTAACCCTTGAAAATGACCGCCGCCTAATGAAAGCCTCACAAGCTGTCGAAGAGCTATCCGCGCAAGCAATTGGAGAAGACGAAATCGCAGCTTCCTATGACGCCCGTTACGCGGATGCAGACATGGGCATGGAGTATGATGCCTCTCATATCTTGGTAGAAACCGAAGAGGCTGCCGTTAATTTAATTGATAAACTTCAGGTGGGTGCTGATTTTGTCGAATTGGCCAAAGAGTTTTCAACAGGGCCATCGGGTCCAGGTGGCGGCGCTCTTGGTTGGTTTGGGCTGGGGATGATGGTTCCACCCTTTGAAGCTGCCGTAGTTACAATGGAAAAAGGGGCTATATCCAGCCCAGTCAAAACAGATTTTGGCTGGCATGTTATCAAATTGAACGATACGCGTGCAATTTCGGCCTCTGCACTTGGTGAGGTGCGCAGTGAAATTATCGCCGAGCTGCAACGTACGGCCATTGAAGGCCAGATTGAAGAGTTGCGCCAACAGGCCACGATTAACCGTACGCCTGTTGATGACATTGGTGTTGCGGTGATCTCACAGTCAGAGCTGATGTCTGAGTGATGGCAGTGGGCGAAAAACGGTCGCCGCTGGCGCCCAAGGCATTTCCCAAGCTTCCAGCCATTGGCGGGGTGCGCTTTGCCAGCAGTGCCGCCGAGGTAAAATATAAGGGGCGTGATGATGTTATGCTCGCTGAATTGGCGGCGGGTACGGCGGTGGCCGGAGTGTTTACCCGATCCAGCACACGCGCTGCGCCAGTTCTGGATTGCCAACGTAAAATCGGCAATACATCCCATGAGAGCGGGGCGGCAATCCTTGTTAACTCAGGCAATGCTAACGCCTTTACCGGGCAAAGCGGAGGAGAGGCTGTGAAGGCTATCACCAGCGCTGTTGCATCCGAGCTTTCTATTCCCGAAGATCGCGTGTTTTCATCCTCCACTGGCGTGATTGGTGAACCGTTGCCCCATGAACGGATCACAGCCCAATTGCCGACCTTGGTTACCAGTTTGCACGCCGATAAAATTGCCGATGCGGCGCAGGCAATCATGACCACTGATACCTATCCCAAAGGCGCGCATTGCAATGTGCAAACCCCAGAGGGAACGGTCAGTATAGCCGGCATTGCCAAAGGTTCGGGAATGATCGCCCCGGATATGGCGACCATGCTGGTTTATCTTTTTACCGATGCCAAGATCACCCAGCAGGATCTGCAGGCGCTGGTATCTGAGTTGAATGAAACCACGTTTAACGCAATCACAGTAGACAGTGATACCTCAACCTCTGATACGCTTTTAATCGCTGCAACCGGCGCAAGCGGGGTTGAAATAACTGCACGTCATGGCGGGTTTCGAGATGGCTTAAACAAGTTAATGCTTGATCTGGCTCACCAAGTAGTGCGCGACGGCGAAGGCGCCAGTAAATTTGTCGAGGTTCGTGTCACTGGCGCTCTAAGTGATCAGGACGCTAAAACCCACGCTATGGCTATTGCCAACTCGCCTTTGGTCAAAACTGCGATTGCTGGTGAAGATCCAAATTGGGGCCGTATCGTGATGGCCATAGGCAAATCAGGCGCTGCCGCTGAACGCGATTTGCTGACGATTAAATTCGGTGACATCACCGTTGCAGAAAACGGCTGGGTATCGCCGGATTATAACGAAGAGCAGGGGGCAGGCTATATGCTGAACCAAGAGGTGGTAATCTCTGTTGATCTGGCGCTTGGGTCTGGTCAGGCAACGGTTTGGACCTGTGATCTAACCCATGGATATATCTCCATAAATGCGGACTACCGCTCATGAAAATGATACTGGTTTCTGCCGTTGCGCTGATTGATCGTGATGGCCGGGTCCTACTTGCCCAAAGGCCCAAAGGTAAATCCATGGCTGGTCTTTGGGAGTTTCCGGGCGGGAAAGTGGAAAAGGGCGAAACCCCTGAGGCCGCGCTGGTCCGAGAGTTGCACGAAGAGCTGGGGATCGAAACCTGGGACAGCTGTCTGGCACCGCTGACGTTTGCCAGCCACAAATATGAAGATTTTCATTTGCTAATGCCGCTTTTTGCCTGCCGGAAGTGGTCCGGTATCGTGCAGGCAAAAGAAGGTCAGTCATTGAAATGGGTGCTGGCAAAGGATTTGTCCAAATATCCAATGCCGGCGGCTGATCTACCGCTTATTCCGATCTTAAGAGATTGGCTTTAACCCCAAGCGCCGTGTGCACATGGGGCCAAATTAAAACCCGCTTTAGATTAGTCGAGGACCCGCTTGACTTCTTGGCGCTCGAAAATTTCGATCACATCGTCAGCGCGGATATCATCGTAATTCTCAAAGGCCATCCCGCATTCCTGACCGGATTGCACTTCTGGAACCTCGTCCTTGAACCGTTTGAGTGTCTTAAGCGTGCCTTCATGGATCACCACATCATCACGCAAAAGCCGTACACCAGCGCTCCGCCGGGCAACACCCTCGGTGACCAGACAGCCAGCCACTTTGCCAACACCCGAGACCTTGAAGACCTCTTTGATCTTGGCATATCCGATAAAGGTTTCGCGAATCTCTGCACTTAAAAGACCACTGGCCGCTGCTTTTACGTCATCCACCAGATCATAAATCACCGAATAATAGCGAATCTCGACACTTTTCTGGTTGGCCGTATTACGGGCCGAGGCATTGGCCCGCACGTTAAAGCCCATCACTGGCGCGCCCGAGGCTTCGGCCAGACCGATGTCTGTTTCCGTGATCGCGCCCACACCAGAGTGTAGTACCCGTACGCGCACTTCTGAATTGCCGATTTTATCCATAGCCTGCACGATGGCTTCGGCCGAACCTTGCACATCGGCTTTGACCAATATGGGCAATTCCGAGACATTTTCGTCTTCTTTTGCCTTGGCCATCAGCTGTTCCAAAGTGGTTGCTGCGCCAGCGGCGGCCCGTTTTTCTTTGGCCAGATCTGCGCGGTAATCTGCAATTTCACGCGCTTGCGCTTCGGCATCCACCACATTGAGGACATCACCCGCTTCAGGTGTGCCGTTCAGTCCGAGAACCTCGACAGGAACCGATGGGCCCGCGGTTTTAATCCGTTCGCCCTTATCGTTAATCAACGCTCGGACTTTACCCCATTGCTCACCAACAACAAAAATGTCGCCTTGGTTTAAGGTTCCTTTCTGAACCAGAACCGTGGCCACTGGCCCACGGCCCACATCCAGCTGGGCTTCGATCACGGCACCTTGTGCGGCGCGATCTGGGTTGGCTTTCAGCTCAAGGATTTCGGCCTGAAGTGCAATGGCCTCAAGCAGTTCATCCAGCCCCTGACCATCAATGGCGGAAACCTCGACGTCTTGCACCTCACCAGAAAGCTTTTCAACGATTATTTCATGTTGCAGCAAATCTGTGCGGACTTTGTCCGGATTGGCTTCGGGCTTGTCGATTTTGTTGATCGCAACAATCACCGGCACTTCAGCAGCTTTTGCGTGGTTAATCGCTTCAACAGTTTGCGGCATTACGGCATCATCAGCTGCAACCACTAACACAACAATATCGGTCACTTGAGCGCCGCGCGAGCGCATTGATGTAAAGGCCGCATGGCCTGGGGTGTCCAAAAATGACAAAACGGCGCCGCCGTCTGTTTTAACCTGATAGGCACCAATATGCTGGGTGATGCCGCCCGCTTCGCCAGTAACCACTTTGGTGTTACGGATTGCATCGAGAAGCGATGTTTTACCATGGTCAACATGGCCCATAATGGTGATCACCGGTGGTCGCGCTATGAGATCTGTTTCGTCGTCTTCAATTTCGTTGATGACGTCTTCGACGTCCGAGTCCGAAACCCGTACAACTTTGTGGCCAAACTCTTCAATAATCAATTCGGCTGTATCGGCATCAATGGTTTGGTTTTGGGTAACCATCATGCCCATATTCATTAGTGATTTTACAACTTCTGCCACTCGTTCGGCCATGCGGTTGGCCAATTCCGAAACTAAAATGGCCTCAGGCAGTTGGACTTCACGCACCACTTTTTCGTGCTCTTGCACTGCACCCATAGCCTTTTGACGCGCTCGCTCTTGCTTGCGCTTCATCGCAGCCATGGATTTCTGCCGGCCTCCGTCGCCGGAAAGTGCCTGAGTGAGCGTCAGCTTACCCGAGCGTCGTCCATCATCACGGCCTTTGTTGCCACGGCGGTTTTGATCATTATCTCGATCTTTTTTGCGCGATGCTGGGGCTTGCGGCTGCTTTGCAGTTGGGCGCGTAATTTCGCCCTCTTTCTTTGGTGGCGGCGCTGTTTCGGCCACTTTGGCAGCAGCGGCAGCCTGTTTGGCTTTTTCTTCAGCGTCCTTGCGTTCTTTTTCTTCCTGTTCGGATTTTTGGCGCACCCGTTCTTCAGCCTCGCGTTGCTCGCGATCTTTTGCCTCTTGCTCGGACCGACGGCGAGCGCGCTCTTCTTCGCGCGCTTTATCTTGTGCTGCACGGTTGGCCGATTCTTCGGATTCACGCGCTTTAGCTGCTTGTACCGCTTTGAGACGGCGATCCATTTCAGCGTCTGAAATACCCGCCGGCCGTTTTTTAGACGGCGCCCCAGCAGATTGTGGGCCCGCCGGTTTTGCCGCCCCGGCTTTCGGCACCACGACGCGTTTGCGTTTGGTTTCCACCACAACACTTTTGGTTCGGCCATGGCTAAAGCTCTGCTTTACGTTCCCCGAGCGGGGAGCGCCGCGCAATCCCAAGGTTTTTTTGCCGTCACTATCGCTCATCTAGCTGTCTTTTCCTTCTGGACGGGGCAGAGCCACCGTCAATTCCGCGCAGACCTTTCAGTCTTTGCGCCTCATTTACTACACGCTGCGTTATTCCGCCAGACGTAAGCGCACAATGAATCACAGTTTGTCGCCCAAATGCCGCGCCAAGTTCATCTGATGTAAGCCACCCAATGAACGCCCCGCCATAGGGCGTGCTTAATTTTGACTTACCACGCTCGGACCCATCACTCGACTGCAGTAGAACTTCCGCCTGATCTTTTACCAACCAGTCTTTGACTTTTTCATAACCTGCTACAGCGCGCCCGGACTTGCGTGCCAAACTGATTAAATCGACCACACGACGCGCCAATTGCCGTTCAAGATCCCCAAGCAGGTGCTCGGAAAGTTTAACTGCAGTTTTGGCACTGCGCGAAAATAATCCAGTTTTACATGCTTTTTCAAGAGCCAGTCGATCTGCAGCAACCCATATCCCCCGACCGGGCAGCTTCTCTAGAACATCAGGCACCACCATTTGATCCGGTCCGACGACAAATCGAATAAGCCCATACTTGGGCTGCACTTCACCAGTCGCGATACATTTACGCTCGGGCTGCTGTGCTGATTTTTTTTCTGTCGCGGTACGTGACATGATGCTCCTAGCTGAGTTTAAGAAAAGTTAAGAAGCCGTCTCAGGGGCGGTTTCGGGCTCACCTTCATCTTCCCCCTCAGCGTCGTCCTGAACCAAATCATTTGGATCAACCCAGCCCAACGTAATCCGGGCTGTCATGACGAAGTCCTGTGCCTCTTGCAGACTCACATCAAAGGGTTCAAGCAAACCATCGTCTTTCACCCGTTCACCGTCGACAGTCGTCCAGCCGCCGGCCAGTTCCCAATCTGCGCAGGTGGCAAAATCATCAAGCGTTTTAATGCCATCTTCTGCCAAAACCTGAACCATCTGTGGTGTCAGACCTTCAAAGTTAATCAGGCTATCTTCCGCGCCCAGTTCGCGGGCACGCTCAAGTGCCTTACGAGCCTGTTCTTCGAGATGTTCACGGGCGCGAGTTTGCAGCTCTTCTGCTGTGCCTTCATCTACACCATCGATCACCAACAGCTCTTCAAGCTCAACATAGGCAACCTCTTCAAGGTTGGTAAAGCCTTCAGAAACCAGCAACTGAGCAAAAAATTCATCCAGATCGAGGGTTTCAATAAAGAGTTGCGTACGCTCTTCAAATTCTTTCTGCCGGCGTGCGCTTTCCTCGGCCTCGGTCATGATGTCGATATCTAGACCCGTAAGCTGGCTGGCCAAGCGCACGTTTTGACCGCGACGCCCAATGGCCAAGCTCAGCTGTTCTTCGGGCACCACCACTTCGATGCGCTCGGCTTCTTCATCCAGAACAACTTTGCTAACCTCAGCTGGTTGCAGCGCATTGACCAAAAATGTTGGCTGGTCTTCATTCCAAGGAATAATATCAATCTTTTCGCCCTGCAGCTCATTCACCACGGCCTGCACCCGGCTGCCGCGCATACCAACGCAGGCCCCCACAGGATCAATTGAATTATCATTGGTGATCACCGCAATTTTAGCACGCGATCCGGGGTCACGTGCGACTGATTTAATCTCGATCACACCTTCATAGATTTCCGGCACTTCCATTTTAAACAGCTCGGCCATGAACTGCGGGTCGGTGCGGCTAAGGAAAATCTGCGGGCCTCTGGTTTCGCGGCGAACTTCTTTGATGTAGCAGCGGATGCGATCATTTGGACGGTAGCTTTCACGGCCAATTTTTTCATTGCGCCGCAGGATCGCTTCTCCGCGCCCTACATCGACAATCACATTGCCGTATTCCTCTCGTTTGACCTGACCGTTGATAATTGTACCTGCGCGATCCTTGAACTCTTCGTATTGGCGATCGCGCTCGGCTTCACGAACTTTTTGCAAAATCACCTGCTTGGCGGACTGCGCCGCAATGCGGCCCATATCAACCGGTGGAATTTCTTCGATAAACTGATCGCCAACTGCCGGATCTTCAAGATATTGCTGCGCTTGCTCAACCGTCATTTCGGCTTGATAATTTTCCAACTCTTCATCTTCTACCACCGTACGCACTCGGGTAAATGCGGCCCGGCCGGTTTTCCGATCAATCGCAACGCGGATATCCATTTCAGCGCCGTAGCGAGACTTGGCCGCCCGAGCGAGGCTTTCTTCCATGGCTTCGATCACCAAAATTGGGTCGATCATTTTTTCGCGGGCGACAGCCTCGGCGGTTTGCAAAAGCTCAAGTTGGTTTGCAGAGGTGATTGCCATTTTTACTCCTCCTCGGACCCTTCGGTCTCGATGTCATCAAAACGTTCTTCGTTAAGCGCGTCAGCGGTTTTGCGTTGGCGCAGCATTTGGGTGATCAATTCGTCAGTTAGGATCAATTTAGCATCACTGAGCCACTCAAAATTTAGCCCAATCGTGCCAGCGTCAATATTGATCAAAACATCTTGTCCTTCGGTGCCAGCCAAAACGCCTTTAAAGCGGCGTTGGCCGTCGATCAATTCACTGGTCTCAAGGCGGGCTTCATAACCTTCGAAAGTATCAAAATCTGCCAGCCGAGTTAACGGGCGATCAATACCGGGGCTTGAAACTTCTAACGTGTAGGCTTCTATGATCGGATCCTCGACATCCAAAACTGCGCTAATCGCTGTGGAAATTTCTGCCAGATCGTCAACTTCGATGCCACCGCTATTTTTATCGGCCATCACCTGCAGCGTGGTTTGACTGCCGCTCATTAAACGCACGCGCACCAACTCAAACCCCATATCCTCGATAACGGGGGTAATGATGTCCGCAAGACGTCGGTCTAGGGCAGCTGTGGCAATCAAATCGTTTGTCATTCGTCCAGATACAAAAAAACGGGCACGCGGCCCGTTGAGATTTCCGGTGGAGCGTTGGTTGCCCAACACGCCGCTGTTGAGAGCGATATAGGCGCATTATTCTGAGTCTGCAAGGGTTGATTTTAAACATGGTTATTTGTGGAAAAATGCGCCAGCCTTAGAAACCCAGCATGACGCCCATTGAGCCCTTCCAATATTCTCTTATCCTGAGCGCGGTTCTTTCTGTGCTAGCTTCTAAACACGCGCTACTATTCTTTTTCAAAGTAAATCACCACTTCACCTAGAGGAAAACCATATTTGCTCATATAGGCGCGGTTCAAAACACGCGTATCGCTGAGCTGCCACATCCAGTCATCAAACACCACGCGCATGGTTCCATCCGGCACTGGAAGATCAATTTTATAACCCCAGTTAAATGTATCACCGCGTGTTTCACCAAAGGCATCACCGATCACACCACCGGCGGTTCCAGACCATGTGTTTGGCCCAGTTTTCGTGAGTTTCCAAATCCGTTGCTCTTCACTACCATCTGCATAGGTGAAATCTTCTACCATAGTGAGTAAACGGCCATCCCAAATACCAGTGATATCCACCTCAAAGCGCCTTGAGACATTACCCAAAATATCCTGGAATTGGCCATGCGCCTTGGTTTTTCCGGCAAAAAACTGTTCTAGACGAAATTCACGATCCGACAGCTTTTCATCATCAAGCGATGGCTTTCCGCTGCAACTGGCCAAAAAAACCAATGCCGTGAGTGCTAGAAATAAATTTTTCATAAAAAAGCTCCTTTGTTCAAGAATATGGATCGGATTTTTTAGGTTTCCAGTTCTGATTTTATCCCCAAAATCAATTCGGCCAAGAAAAAAGCCAGCACTAGATTTGCATTTTTAGGGTGTTTTTGCTATGTCGCGCTGTGGAGGATACCCATGACTGACAAATATAGTGTCAAATTTTTAGATCTGGCTTTTACCGATGGGACTCCGAAAAAAGCTTTCCTGACCGCCTGCGTTGTTGGATCAATCCTGACCACAATCAACCATGGTGATACGATTCTTGGCGGCCACTTTCCCCCTCTTTGGAAAGTGTTCCTCACTTATTGCGTGCCATTTTGTGTCACCACTTGGGGGTCATATTTAGGCAAGCGCAGCCGCATCTTGCAACAAAAGCAGATCGACGAGCTCTATGGTAATGATCACGCGTGATGACCTAGCCGACCCCAAAAGTCAGTTTCAAGTCTCCACAAATCTCAATTCACACTACTCGACGGCTTCAATTTCATCATCTTCGACAAAGCGTGAATAGACCCCTTCGGGCAAAGATATCGCCGCTGCCAGATCGCGCATTTGGGTGATTGAGAAACTGACTTTCTGCATCCGGTCGCTAACAGGATCATATTGCTCTACGGTAATGCATTCGGCAAAACTATTGACAATCACATCTTCATGCAGGGGGTTTTGACCTTCGTCAACCAATGTCACAACAGTCGCGTCAAATTCATGTTCGATACTAAACATACTTCTACTCTAACGGGCGGGTGAAGAATTACAATCACGCTTTGATACCAGATGGCGAAAATTCGCTGGTGATCAGCGAAATCTTGTGGGCGATAGCTGGGCACATAGATCGCGGTCAAGCTCAGGCGCGCGATGCAAAATCAAATCTGCGGCCAACTGGCTGGCGGCGGCCGCAGTTTGAAACCCATAGCCCCCCTGACCCGCCAACCAGAAAAACGCTGGCTGCTTTGGATCAAAGCCGATCACAAGCGCATGATCCGGCGCAAAGCTGCGCAAACCGGCCCAGTTGGTTGTCACCTGCTCCACCGGATGCGCCATCAATTCTTCAAATCGCGCAAGGCCTTCGGCCAAAACCATATCATCCGCCCAGGCATCTTGCGGAGGCATCGGGTCTTCGTCAGCAGGTGACACTAGCAGCTGACCTGCATCCGGTTTGGCATACCAACGCTCATTAACCCCGTTGAGCAATGGCCATTCCCGGGCATCATATCCACCCGGAACCGGAATACGCGCCATGGAACGGCGGTAGGGCGTAATTCCAATCGGATCAATCCCTGCCATGCCAGCGATAGGGTCTGCCCAAGCACCGGCAGCGTTCACAAGAAGATCTGCAGTATGAATATCGCCGCCAGCCGTTATCAACCACTGCCTATTTTGATAATCAATTGCAGTGACAGCCGCCTTAGTATGAATGGCCAAACCATGCGACTGTGCATCACGGCGAAAACTTTGCAGCAAAAGATCTGTATCTATGTCGAACACATCTTCGCGAAAAGCGGCA
>MDTC01040286.1_pt1 | contig 12015 bp, 21 predicted proteins | sample 811181 | NCBI WGS metagenome assembly MDTC01 (sample SAMN05326644, study PRJNA326480) | marine metagenome | isolation source: seawater | place: Pacific Ocean: North | collected 2011
AAACTAGCATCATCTCCTAGATTAAATAAAACACCTTCATATGAAGAATTACCTATAGAAGATAAAGTTGTTCGTTTAGAAAATTCATTTATAAATCTTCAGAATAGTCTTCCAAATACAGATGAATGTAAAAAAGTTTTTTTTAATTGCATAACCAATTACATTGAAAATAATTCTACAGAAGATAATATTGATTTTTATAATGAATCACCTTATTTTTATGAAAATAATAAATTACATGATATGATGAAAACATTAGCATGGTTAACATATACTGATGAAATGAAAAAAAAAATTTTAGATAATGAATTAGAAGAATATTTTAATCAATGAACTTTTCCATAGATATATAATATTTTACTTTAATATCTTTTGATTCTAAATAATTTAAATATAGTTTAAAATAATTTTTACATTTTTTTTCTTGATATTTTTCTCTTAAATAATTATTATATTCTCTATTAATTTTCCAGAATAAAGAATTATATAACATTACAGGCATATTTACTAAATTAATAGTATAATAAATTTCAAATTTATTTAACTTTTTTAATAACATGTTTAATAATAATTTCTCTTTCATTCATAATTTTATTAACTGCTTCATCTAATTTATCTTGTTCTGCTAAAAATTGAGATAAATTATCTCTAATATTATGTTTATTTAAACCTTTTTTAGTTTTTCTTTCTTGACATCTTAATTTACCATTTTCAGTATTTAAATCAGAAACATTATTATTAACCATAAAATTAGTAATTTGCGGTTGTAATTCTTTGTCTCTAACTTTTTTTAAATCTCTAATTTGTTTCATTAAATCATCAATTTGTTTATCAACTAATAACCATCTAGTAACTTTTTCTTTAAAATATTGTATTTCTTCTTTTGGTATTTCTTGAACACTATTCATAAACATATTATATATAAACTTTTAAATTATTTTTATAATTTAAATTTATTTATTAGATAATTTATAATATATGAATTTTACAAAAGTAATATTTTTATTTTTATTTATTATATTTTTTTATGGTTATACTGTTTATGTAAATAAAAAAAAACATTTACCTCCTTGTAATGTAATTTATATACATCATGATGAAAATATGAGTACATCTCCTTATCCAGATGGTAGTAATTTTCATGAAATGGATAAATTTGATAAATTAGATAAATAGGTTAATAATTTATTATATTATATATAATATAATATAATATGGCAAAAATTTGTCTTACATGTAGTGTAAATGATGAATTAAATAAAAATAAAATTCCTAAATGGTATTATAAAATAGGTAATGAATCTTTATTACCTCCTATTTTAAACAATAATAAAGAATATTCTATGGATAATATAAAAAATTTTAAAAATAAAGAACCTGAATTATCAGATATAACTGTATCAGTTGATATAGAAAATGAATCACCTAATAAATGGTTATTTTATTGGGCAAGTGATCCACAAAATTCATATAGTATAATTAATGATCCTATAGTAGCATATAATAATGAAGATAATCATGGATTAGTTAAAACAGATAAAAATGGTAATGCAAAAATTATTTTAAATTGTCCTCAACCTTATAAAGTTAATAATATAACTTATCCAAGACATGTTCATTTTACACTTGAAAAAAATGGTGAATGGGATACACAAATTAAAACATATATTATTACTTGTAATCTTGACAAAGAACAATTTAAAAATATGATGGAAGAAAATACACATATAGCATTAAATGCATTAGGTGAAGATAGTTTTAATAAATATCATATACCTGATACATATAATTTACCATATGAATCATTAAATAGATTACCAAAAGCAAAAAAAAAAATAAAAATAAAAAAATTTTTAAAAAATATTATAAAAAATTATCCTAATATTTTAAAATTAGTAGATTCTAAAAAATTAAATATTTTAGATGTTCCTATAATAACATATTGTGCTAATAAAAAATGCAATGCTGGAAAAAATTTAACAGAACATTTAATTGATTCCGGTTTTACAAACATTTTAGAATATCCAGGAGGAAATGAAGACTTTAAAAAAAAAGATACTGATAAAAATTTAAATATTGATAATATTATAAAAAATAAAGATATAATTTTAAAAGATGATGATAATAAAACTAGTGAAAGTAATTTAGAAAAATTAAAAAATATATTAAACAATAATTCCGATAATGTAAATAAAGAAAATACTATAAATAAACAAGATAATATTATAGTAAAAGATAGAAATTATATTAGTAAAGAACAATTTAATGATGAATTTCGTGGTTGGGGATTTACATTTTTTTAAATTTGATTAACTAATATTTTATATTATAAATGGAAAGGTGTTCACATCCAAATTGTAAAAAAAAATTAAAATTAATTAAATTTTCTTGTAAATGTGGTAATAATTATTGTTCAGAACATAGATATATGAATGCTCATAATTGTATTTTAATTCAAGAAAATAAAAAAAAATGTAAAGATAATATTAAAGAAAATAATCCTGAAGTAAATTTCACAAAATTAATTAAAATATAATTAAAATTTAATTCATATTAATTTTAGTCATACTTTTTTTTATACCATTATGAACTTTTGTTTCATTCATTTCTATCTCTAATACTAAATATTGAATTAACTCAGATACATTCTTTTCAGATTTAACAATATTTATTTCATTAATATCAATTTTATTTTTCCACATAAGGAATATTTCTTTTGATTTATTGAAAAGTTCTAAATAATTTTCTGGAAAATTATATTTTGTATTTTTTATAATTTCTTCAATATTACCAAATTTTTTAATTAATTTTAATGCTGTTATATTTCCTACTTTAGGAATAGAATTACAATAATCACAACCACAAAATATACAAAATTCTATAAATTGATCTTGTGTAAGATTTAAATCTTCTATCATTTTATCATAATTAAATATTGATATTATGTCTTTTCTTTTAATTGATTTATCTACACAATTTCTTATTAATTTTGGACAACCATAAACTAATGTATCCATATCTTCTGTTAATACGTAATCAACATAACCTATACGACATAATTCAGAAGCATATGCTTCTGCTTCACCATTAGGATGAATATATGATACACCCATTAAAGTTAATAATTTTTTTACATCATTAATTATTTCTTTTGTTAATCTTAAAGATGCTTTTTCATATTTATCTTTATCTTCTTTATTTGTACTACTATTCATTTTTTCTTTTGCATCATCACATTTTTTTTTTCTATCATTAATAGTATCTGATTTAATATCTGGTGGTTTTCCATCAAAGATAAATATCATTTCAATATTTAATGATTGATAATTTACTATTTTATAAAATAATCCTGATAAATGATTTGTAATTTTCCCTTTACTATTCTTAAATAAAGGACGATGTCCTATATTTAAAAGATTTTGATAAATAATTAGTGATGCATCTACTGCTACTTTTTTACCACTTAATTTGTATAAATTTTCATGAATAATTGATTCTGGTGCTTCTTTTTTAATAGTGTTTGTTAAAGATTTGATTCCCATCTTTATTTATTTTATAATTAAATAAAATATTAATCAAATTTTAAATATTTACAATTTTAATAATCTTTTTAAAACTCCTGCTACAAACATATTTGAATTTATAAATTGATCATAAGATACATTCACAAACCATTTATAATCTAAATTATTTAATAAATCTTCATAATTAACACTAATTAATGAAAGTTTCTCCATATTTTTATACTTAATATTTCTATTACCTAAATAATCTGATATAAATATTCTATTATTTAATGAATTTAATGTTCCATCTGAATAATGCATTTGAGTAAATCTATTACTTACAATTAAATCTTTTAATATTCTTTCTGAATTTCGTAAATTATTTTCTAATAATCTTTTTTTGTAAATTTTTATAAATTCTGAATTTGATTTACTACCTAATATCATACTTGAAGGTTCTAAATAAGTTTTATCACCAAATGTAACAATATCATTATTATTTATTTGTGTTAATATATCTTTTTTATCATAAACTATTGTTCCAGGAGATAAAAATAAACCACCATTTTTCTCTAATACATATGCTGATAATAAATCTATTCTTTGTTTAAGTGGATAATCTGATTTTGGACCCATCTTTATAGGAAAATTATCTACATAATCTAAATAATTATTTGGTGTTAGAATTATTAAATTACTAAATTTATTTTTCATTAATTTTATACATAAATCAAAAAATACAGGAATATCCGAATTTTTATTTAATAATTGAATTCTTTTATCACTTAATATTTCTGGTTCAATATATGTAAAAACATTTGTAGTTTTTAAAGGATTTAAATTATTTATTTTTTGAACTAAAGGATGTTGTATTTTATGCAATAAATATAAAAAAACTAAAACTACTAGAAAAAATATATCTATAATAATATTATTTTTTTTCACAAAAGGATGTTGTATTTTATCCTTTAAATATAAAAAAACTAAAAAAATTATACCTTTAATTATATTATTTTTAATCATTATATATATAATTATATATATTTTTAATCAACAGAAAAATTACATATAGGACAATTTTTTCTTTTTTTAAACCATTCTAATAAACAATTTTTATGATACATATGTCCGCAATCAATTAAAATTACATTTTCATATAAAGATATTTCTTGTAAACATATTATACATTCTGTATTAATTATTTCTTTTTTTAAATTATATTCTATATATTTTTTTTTATTTTTATTAGTTTTATCATTTTTTACTTTAAAACAATAACAATGAGACATTTGTTAGTAATATATTTATATTTTATTTTATTTATATATGAAATTTGATTATATTATTAAAAATGTTGTTGAAAATATATCAGATGAAATTAAAAAAGAAGAAAATATGGATATATTAAAAACAAATGTATTAAATCCTATTATAGAACATGTTATTACACAACTTTATCCATATATTTTTAAATTTGTGTTTGGTTTAATAATTATCTTTATACTTTTATTATTTTTAATATTTATCAATTTAAGGATTATTTATAAATAAATAATATACATGAGCAATTTTAATTCTGATGTCGTTAATTTATGTGAATTAGATAGTTTAATTAAAAATAAAAATAATGAAATGAAAATATTAAGAGAAAAAAGGGATTTATTAGAAAAAAATATAATTTATCATATTGAAGTGAATAATTTACAAGATAATGTTTTTAATATTTCTTCTATGAATACTAAAATTGAATATAGTAAAAATAATGTTAAAGAAACAATTACTATGAAATTTTTAGAAAATACTATTGAGAAATATTATAATAATGATATTGATAAAACAAATAAATTGATTGATTTTATAAAAAATAATAGAAAAACAAATGAAAAAGTTACATTAAAAAGAAAATAATATATTTATAAATTTATAATGGTACAAACAAATGAAGAAATTATTAATGAAATTAATTCACTAATTAATGATAATTATAATAAATGCTGTAAAAAAAGTAAATTCAATTACTTAATACCATTACTTTTATTATTTTTAGTTCTGTTATTTGCTTTTTTATATTTAACTACTAAAGATTCTGAACCTAAACCTACTTCTGAACCTAATACTACTTCTGAACCTAATACTACTTCTGAACCTAGTTCTGAACGTAGTTCTAGACCTAGAAGTACAACACCCACATTTAATATACGTAATAATCAAAACCCTTCTAACGATACTGTTATTACTAACACTGATAGATATATTACAACTACTAATATTGCAGAACCAGTTAGATTTAATAATGAATCACAAAATAATTCACAAAATGTATTAAAAACAGATGACATATCATCAACAATAGCAGAAAATGGTTCTGTTAAATCACAAAATATTTCTTCAGAAAATATTTCTTCAAGTAAACAACAAAATATTTCTTCAAGTAAACAACAAAATATTTCATCAAGTAAACAAAATATTTCATCAAGTAAACAACAAAATATTTCTTCAGAAAATACCTTTTTAAGTCAATTTACAAATAATTTAGTAACTAATAAAGAAAATACAAGTGATACAGAAAATTATTTTAAAAATATTTTTAAAAGAAATACTAATATTTTTAAAGATTTAGATTTATCTAATTCTAAAAATATTCCTGATGTAATTAAACCTTTAATACCTATTAAAAATAATACTGAAAATAAATCAAAAAGTTTTTGTTATTATAATTATGATACTGAGGAAGATACTTGTTATTTGAAAAAATAAATATATTTGTTATATTAAATGGCACAAGAAGAATTAGTAGATGTTGGTCCTTCTTTTCAAGGTGATCAATCCCCTTCAGAAGTTGAAGAAATAGAATTACAAATGGAAAAAACTAAATCAGATATTGAGGGTTATATTATAACAATACAAGCATTTATAGATAAATTATGTGAAGATCTTGAACTTGCTAAACAAAAAAATATACCAAGCGGTGAAAATATCCCACAAACTAATAATGAAGAAGAATTAAAAAAACTTCGGATTCAAAATGCACAATTGCTAAGAATTATTAATGAAAATAATGATAGACTAACCGCAATAAAAGGTAATTTATTAAATTTAAAAAATTGTGAAAAAGAAAATATTATACCTGCTCCAGTAACTGAGTCTGAAGGAATAACTGGAGAAAGTGTAGAAGCAAGTGTAGAAGCAAGTGGAGAAAGTGGAAGAAAAAGTGAATTTCTAAATATACCACTCGGTGGTATACACGGTCATAAAGGTATTCCTAAATCAAAAATCCCAATGTATGGGAAACTAGCATCAGAAGCAGCACAAGCAAGACTAGCACAACAAGCACAACCAGAAGAACTTAGACAAACTAAAAGTTCTCCCCTGCTCGGAGGAAATAAAAGAAGAAAAACTAAAAAGAGAAAAACAAAAAGAAAAAAATTAAAGAAAAAGCGTTCAACTAAAAAATAATTTAATCATAAATATATAAATAATTATATATGACAAAAAATATTAAACCAAGAATTAAAAATTTTAAAGATTTTCCTGAATTTAAACCTAATTTAACACCTAAACAAATATTTCAGATGGGTGCATTTGGAGGAACATATTACAGAGATATTTATTCTTCTGTTACTGATAAAAATTATATAGGTAAAGAAGTTATTAAAGAATTTCCTAAATCATGGTTTACTGGTTTAGATATTGATAAAATGGTTATATCTTCTGATTATGATAAAAATGTAAATAAATATGGTGTTAAATGTGGTTCATCATTAGAAGATTGGGAAAATTCTGGTTGGATGCATGAACAAGATCCTTATGGATGGTTTCAATGGTATTGTAGATTTTATAAAGGTCGAAGAACAGATGATGATAAAAGACAAATTGATAGATGGTTAAAATTAACAGGTCCTAATGGTAGATACAGAAAAAGATTATTAAATTTAGTTGAAAAAAATAAAACACATAAAAATGATTTTACAATATCACCTGTAATTAGACAAGTATTGTTACATTGGGCGTATCAAATATAATTTTTTTATATTTATTAATCTTAAATGGAAAATGAAGATACAGTATATAAAGATGATAATGAAGAATCATTTATTGAATATGTATTTTCTAATAAACCTCAAGAAAAAGGTGTTATTAAATTAGAATGCGGATTACCAGAAAATGATAAACCTTTTCCAAAACATATGTATGAACAATTATTACAAATATTTGTTGAAGGATTAAAATTCTTATGGGGTGATGAAAATAAAGTTAATTTACAAGATTTAACTATTGATAATATTTCTTTAATGAAAGAATATTTTTTATCATTTAATGTAGATTTACAGTTTAGTATGTTTTTAGAAAAAGATTATATTTTTAAACCATATATATATGGAAATCCTGTATTAGAAAAAAAATATTCAAAAATAAGTGATTATTTTTATCAAGTTTTAATTGAAAAAGATAATCAAAAATTATATTATCGTGTTAGTTTTGAATTATTGTAAAAAAAAAATTATTAATTAATTCAACTTACGAATAATATTTCCAATTGATTCTATTGGATTATCTACAATAGCAGTAGTTTTTTTCCCATCAACAAATGTATAAATTCTATTTTCATAATTATATTTTTTTAATAATTTAGTACATGATTTACAACATGTAGTAGGTTTTATTTCACCATTTTTATTATATCTCCAAATATAAATATCACATTTATTTTTAGGATCTAATTTTTTTAAATCTTTAATAGCACATTCTTCAGCATGAAGAGATAATTTTGAACTACCTTTACAATTTGCTCTTGATTCATTTATTTTTAGAATCCTTTTTTTCTTTCTTGAATATAAACAATATTTTACAGAAACATTACAAGTTCTTTTATCATAAGAAACATTTAATACATCATTGTGTTTTAAAAATAATGGTAAAGATTCAACTTCATCATTATTTTTATCTTCAAACATACATCATTAATTTGTAATTAATTACTAAAAAAAATCAAATTTATTTTTTATATTTTTTACTTTTCTTACGCGATTTTTTATATTTTTTCGTTTTCTTTAATTTTTTCGTTTTTCTTAATTTTTTCGTTTTCCTAATTCTTTTCGTTTTTCTTCTGTTTTTTCCAGCACCACTTTGTGCACCCTGTCGTGCTTCTATTGTGTCTATTCTTTCTTTCATACTATCAATTGATTCTGAATTTGTTGCAACATCATACTCAATGGCACTACCTTTTAGTATTTCAAAAAACTTTAATAAACTTTTAAGCGTTTTTTTTTTAATACTCCCATCCGCGGATTTATTTATTAGATATTTCAAAAATTTTCCGATTAAGTAATAAATAGTTGCCATTGCAGCTTGTCCACCAGGTAAAGATTCTATAAATGATACTCCATCTTTAATTAATATATCTTTTATTTCTCTTATTTTTTCTAATGCTACGGATATTTGTTCATCTTTTAATTCACTTGGTTTTGTAATAAATTTTTTAATTGAATTGATCTTTTCTAAAAATTTAGTTAATTTACTTTTAGTTGCTTCATCTACTTTATCCGAAATCTCTTGTAAATGATTTAATTGATCATTCACGATATTATCATCTATAATATCTTCTGACGCTAATTTAAACAGATCTTGTTCCATTTTTGCCTTACCACAATCAACTTTTATTCGTTTACACTTCGCATCTCTTTTACCACATTTTTTTAATAATACTTCATCATAAGCAAATTTGTTAATTTGTTCAATTTTATCAAAATCACCATCAGCATCATCTAATTGTTTATAGTATTGTTTTAAATCATGTTCTTTTAACTGTCCTTTGCATTCCCTTGGAACACTATTGGGATGTGCGCTTACCATATATATATATATACATAGAAAATTAAAAATTTGATTTAAAATTAAAAATAAAATTAAAATTAAAAATGAAAGATGAAATTATTTCACTTATTAATGATTATAAAGATTTTCAATCTATTAATACATTAAGAAAAATATTACTTGAATATGCTAAAAATGGATTATCTATTAATGAAGTATATGGTGGATACGCACTTTTACACATTAAACAACCATATCAAAATGTTAAATTATTATTAGATAGAGGTGCCGATCCAAACGTATCTGGAATATTTAATATTAAACCTATTCATTTATATTTTGATTATGATTGTATTAAACTTTTAGTTGAACATGGAGCAAGACCTTGTCCTTATGATAATTATAATTTAAATCCATTGTTCTGGCAAAAAGATTATAAATCATTTATTTATCTGTTAAATTATTGTGATTTATATAATAGTATAATTTTACCAAATACAATAGCAAAAAAGTATTATTCTCCATATTATAAAATGTTAGTAGAAGGTGGATATGATCCATTTTCTGAAAATAATATATCAACATCTCCAGCATTACTTCAAAGAAATAAATTAACATTCTCTGTTGTAATTAATAGTGTATTTAGTGATTATGATAATTTTGGACATATCTTATATGATATTGTTTATGAAAATATACTCTTTAAACCATGTATTACAAAAAAAACTATTTCTTTATTAAAATATAATCTAAATAAAAATAATTTAAACACTTTTATTAATCATCAAAACGTAGTAGGTAATACACCTTTACATACTCAATATAATTTAGTTAATATTAAAGAATTATTAAAACTAGGTGCTGATACTAAGATAAAAAATTATGATGATTTAACACCTTATCAACATCATAAAAACAGACAAAATTATGATATATCAAAATATATTTTACTACATTCTTCAGTAAAAAAAATACAAAATAATTGGAGAACTTTCTGGTTCAAAAAAACACTAATTACTCCTAAATATTTTAAAATAAAAATTGAATTATTAAATGAATTAATTTATCTATCTCCAAGTGATTGTCACACATTTCCAGGTGGTATTGAATATCAAAAAGCATTTGAAGATTTTAAATATCATTCTAAAAAACTTAATCTACATTAACTGTCTCTGCTTGAACAACATTTTCTTCACTTTCTTTATCATCTTCTCTTTTTTTATTTAAACCTCCCATTAACATTTGCATCATATTTGCCATAGGATCTTCTACACCATCAGAATCATCATCTGATTCATCATCATCAGACTCTTCTAACATATTTGAAATACGATCTTTATTTTTGTCGTCATTTGGTGAATACATATATGTAATATCCTCTAAAAATGAACGAAGTAAATTTTTATCAAAATTAAAGAAAAATCCTTCACGAACCATTCTTAAAATACATGAAGTTGTATCTGAATATTCTACAATTTTAATTTCATTTGATCTAATAAAATCTGTAATAACTGTATGATAGTTCTCAAGTGTAACTAGTGTATAATTTTCTGCCATTTTTGCCATTTTATTTAATAATGTAAAATGTTTTTAAATATCTTTATCGTTTGTATTAATTTTATAAATTACTTATTATTATATGAAATTTGATATAAAATCATTAGAAGATAAATTAAATAATATTTCTAATATTTCTAATAATTCTAAAATTATTACAAATAATATTAAAAACTTAGCAAATAAAAAACAAATTGAATTAATACTTTATGTATTTTTTTTTATTTTTAATTACTATTATCATAAAAGGAAAAATGAATACTTAGAACAAATTTCTTATTTTTCTTCAAATTACTTATTAGGATCTGATTGGTACATTGGTGAAGATTTCACTTATGAAGATTTTTATAACGAACTTGAACAAGATGTTAAATTAAAAATTAGTTCTATATTATTTATTTATTCATATTTATATAATCTATGAGAATCCGGTAAAAACTTCCCAGAAAAGAAATTATTTATTCATAAATTATTGAGTATACAAACATAAATAATACAAATACAAAGAAAAATATGACAGTGAAGGAGTGTGCGGCGGGACTAATAGTATCTTCATCGGCGCGCGGCGGTGGGAGGGATTTTTTTCCTGCCTTACCGGCGCGCTCTACTGCCAATCGATTAAAAAAACCACGCCGCACCATAAAATACAGAAGAATCATTATAAAAAAACCGGTGGAAATTGATCCTGAATCTGCCATTTATAATATATATATATATATATTTTTTTAAGAAATTATTTATTCATTTATCTTTTTAAGAATGGTGAATTTTCAGAAATTACATTAAAGATAACCATTACGATAAATAAAACTATAATTACCTTTATCACATCAATAGGTGAAGTTTTTTCTTTCGATGGTGGAAACTCTTCTCTGTATTTTTCATCTAACTTACGAATAGTGTTTCCTTTATAATTTAAATGAGGTCCAATAACTAAATATAAAAGAAATAAAAACGCAATTACAAATAAAATCATTACTTCTTCTTCTTTCATTTATTATAATAATATATTTTTTTTTAAAGAAATAAATATTTTTTTTATTTGAATTAATTATCCTGAACAACTTTCACATGGTTCTTCATATGTAGGATTTTCTTTAATATTATTTTTAGGTTTTAAAGTAAATTGAATTGCTTT
>MDTC01045209.1_pt1 | contig 12012 bp, 12 predicted proteins | sample 811181 | NCBI WGS metagenome assembly MDTC01 (sample SAMN05326644, study PRJNA326480) | marine metagenome | isolation source: seawater | place: Pacific Ocean: North | collected 2011
CAAAAAATTTTTTAAATTTAAATACAGTTGAATATGCAATCGTAACAACGCAATAAATTAATGAAAAAATTATTAAGACACTGTTAATACTTAACAGGGTAACATTACCTATTAAGAAAATGCTTAAAGCTATTTTTATCCAAATTTTTTCTGTAAAATATCCAGCCGCAATTGGCCTAAATTTTTTTGTAGGGTGAACTTTATCTGATTCAATATCAATTAAATCATTTACTATGTATGTAGAAGATACTACTAGTGAGAATCCAATGAAAGTTATCAATAGATCTAGCATTAAAGCTATATCATATTCACCAAACGCTAAAGCAGGACAAAATATTAGAATATTTTTTGACCATTGCCTCACTCTTAGTGCGTAAATAATCTGCATGTTAATACCTTACTTAAGAACCCTTTTAATTAGTTTACTTTCAGGCAACAGCTTTAAGGAATTTATGAAATAAATTTAAATCTTTTTACTCAAGCTAAAATTACCAAATATATTGTTTATGAATCTAAGATGAATATATGAAAAAATATATAGTAACAACAACTATCCAATCACCAACTGAGGCAACAATCAAGTATTCTCAGGTGGAAGGATGGCAACTTGTTGTTGTCGGAGATAAGAAAACACCGCATAATGAATATGAAAATATAAATTGTGAATATCTCCATCCAGATGATCAGGAAGATATAAATAAAGAGTTATCAGATGCAATAGGCTGGAATTGCATACAAAGAAGAAATCTTGGTTTTTTATATAGTTATCTCGAAGGGGCAGATGTAATGGCAACTGTTGACGATGATAATATACCCTATGACTCCTGGGGTAAAGAAATTTATGTAGGGAAAGAAATAGAAGTTGATCTTTATGAATCAGCCAATGGATATTTTGATCCACTTAGTGTAACTGAACACAGCAACCTCTGGCATAGGGGGTATCCTATAGAAATGGTTCCATCAAAAAATAACGTAAAACATTTAGGAACTGAGCATAGAAAAGTCTTGGTACAGGCTGATTTATGGGATGGTGACCCTGACATAGATGCCATCTGTAGACTTTCTCAGCAACCAGAAGTAAAATTTAGCTCTATTAGTCCATTTGCAACACGACAATTAAGCCCCTTTAATAGTCAGAATACTTTTTTAAGTAGAGAAGTACTACCTTATTATATGATGTACCCAAATGTGGGAAGAATGGATGACATTTGGGCTTCATATACCGTTCAAAAACAATTTCCAAATAGTGTAATTTACAATAAAGCAACCGTCTATCAGGAAAGAAATGAGCATGATATTGTACTTGATTTAGAACGGGAAATAATAGGGTATCGTAACACGCTACAATTACTCGAAGGTAAATATGATATTCCTAAAGATGTTCAGCAGTCATTTGAAATTTATCAAAATTCATTTATCTGAAATTAATCGAAAAGTCTATTTTTTAATGTTTTGTATCCATATTGATTGAAACCAGCACTAAGTAACTTTCCATCAACATTCTTTTTAAATTTTAATGAGTTTTTATCCAAATAATTTATAGGTATATTATTTTTTTCGAGGAAACTAAAAATGTATTGCTCTACATTAAAAGGTTTATCAGCGTATCTACTTATATTTTTGTCATTTAATGATTCAAAAATATTATCCATAAAAAAAGTAATGTTCTCCTTGTTTCCTAAAAAGAATTTATCATTTACTTGGTTTACATAAGTATTTTGCTGAAAACAATTAAATTTATTGTTTATAAAATTTATATTTTTATAGTTTATTGGTTTTAAGTCAGGCCTGTATCTAACAATGTATTCATATTTTTCACTAAAACTTGAGTTAAACCAATTTATCGCAAGCTTATAATCTCTAAGTTGTTTCAACCATCCTAAATTTTCTTTAGGAAGATTAGAATCTAATGCAATTGTTTTTGGATTCAAAAAGAGGTCGTTATATATATTAAATTTCTGAATATTTATAGACTCATCTTTTACAAGTTTAAAGTTCTTAATAGCTAGATTCTGTAATATTTTATAATGTTTATCACTTTCTACTGAAAAAACGAAGACATCATAATCTTCAAACATTTTTTTAAAGTATGGGATATTATATTCAAAAGATCTTAAATAACCCATAATCAAAATTGCAAATTTTTTATTCATCTTATTATCTTAAGTAGTTATATTTAAAATATATCAATGAATATATTAATTTACCCTCTTTATCTTATAGGCAATAATAAAGACCACTTTGTTAGACACAAAGAGATAATAGACATCAATATTAATATTATAGAGTCTTTTAATTGTGTAGATGAAATAAGAATTGTTGGAAAACCAGTGACGAATTGGTCTGAAATGATAAATGATTTGATGAAACAAGTAGAAACTTTGTTAAAAGAAGGAAAAAATGTTTTGGTTTGTGAAGCAGATAATTTTATTGTTGAAGATTTTTCAGATATATTTTCTTTAACAAAATTTACGATGTTTGCTTTAAGCAACAATGGTTCTAAATTAGATAAAAATTTACCAGGGGGAGAGTATCTAAATGCTGGACTTTGTTACTACCCACAAATAAATTATCAAAGCTACTTTAAGTATTTTGATATTTTAGAAACAGATTCATCCAAATCTTCTCTTGAATATGAAAAAAATATTAATCATATGTTCTATTCTCAGTTTAATTCACACAGAGAGGGTATTGATTTTATTAATTCACAAGTAGGATTTTCAAAATACAACTGGCGAGGACTTTTATCGATAGATATAGATGAAAGATTTATTTATAAATCCATGCCTATTTCAAAAGATATTAAAAGTATACATTTTTTAAATCTTTCTCAATATATACATAATATTGAAGGCTTTGATCCATTTTGGTATAAAAAATTTGTCTTGAGTTTCGATAAGGGCCAAAGGAAGAAACTAATTATTCTTAGAATTTTAATTCACTATTGGAGATTTCTAAATATACCTCAATACAAAAGGAAATTTAGATTAGCAAAATATTTTTTTAAAGTTCTGATTAATAAATAATAAATTAATCAGAATTATTGAAAAAAAATAAAATTTTATCATGAGGTTTTGTGTTTTTAGCTCTATTAATAAATTTATTTTTGTCCTTATCAAAATCGTATTTGACAGTTCTTCCCTTAAATTTATTTTTTTTAATAATTTTTTCTACTTTTTTTAAAGTAGCCAATCCATCAAGTCCAATATCTTCGATTGCTCCAATTCCATTTGGGGTTAGAAGTTTAAAATAATTTTCTATAAAAAATTTGATTGTTTCTAATGAGTGATAGCCATCGTCTATAACTATATCAAATTTTATATTTTTTAACTTTTCTATAGTCTCATTTGTGTATGCATCTCCATGAATAAATGTTATTTTCTCTGATTTTTCTATTATGTTCGCAAAATCTAAATTTACTTCTGGAAAAAATTCTGGCCATCGCGAATTATCAGATGGTAAATCCCTATCTAAAGTAAAAATATTTGCATTTGGGAAATATTCATCCCACATTAAAGCACTTGCACCAGACATTGTTCCAATTTCTAGAACATTTTTTGCGGTATAGCGCTTTTCAGAAAAATGTTGTTCATACTTTTCGATATAGTAATGGCCATATAATCCCATATCGGATCTATCACCTTTATCACAGTAAAGTTTGTAATTAGAATATATATTTTCTAATGAAGTCAATTTAAATTTTCTATTTGTTCAACAATCCACTTATAAGTAATTTCAATTCCGTCTTTTAATTTAAATTCATAGTCCCAATTAAGCTTTTCTCTTATCATCGAATTTTCTGAATTTCGCCCCCTCACACCAAGAGGTCCATCAATGTGTTTAATGGATATACTTTTATTACCAATTGAAGAAACTAGTTTAACTAAATTATTAATTGATATCATTTCTTCTGATCCAATATTAATTGGCGTATTTACATTTGAATTCATTAATCTTCTAGTTGCTTCAATGCAATCATCAATAAACAAAAAAGACCTTGTTTGCTCACCATCTCCCCAAATTTCAATTTCCTCACCATCTTTTACTTCAGCAACCTTTCTACAAATGGCAGCAGGAGCTTTTTCCCTACCACCATTCCAGGTACCTTTTGGTCCATATATATTATGAAATCGTGCAACTTTAACATCTAATCCATAATTTTTAAGATAACTTAAATAAAGCCTTTCTGAAAATAATTTTTCCCAACCATACTCAGAATCAGGATTTGCAGGGTAAGCGTCACTTTCCTTTAATCCTTTATTTTCTGGCGTTTCTTGTATTTCTTCTGGGTAAATACAAGCAGAACTAGAATAAAAGATTTTTGGGGAATCCTTTTTATAATTTTTAACAACAGATCTCAGTAAATTTAAATTAATCATTGATGAATTGTGCATAATGTCAGCATCATTATCACCAGTAAAAATGAAACCAGCTCCACCCATATCTGCTGCATATTGATAAATTTCTCCAAACTTATTCTTTGATGATAGAACTTTTTCAATATGCTCTTTTTCTGTCAGGTCTGCTAAATAAAATTCATCGCAATTAGATTTGTTAAATTCAGGATATTTTAGATCCATACCAACTGTAAAAAAACCTTCTTCATTTAGTCGATCAACCATATGTGAGCCAATAAAACCACCAGCTCCAAGTATGAGTGCTTTTTTTACCATATTAAGATTTTATTATAATTAAAATTAAAAATCTTGCAGTTCTTCACCATCACTCCTGATTCTATTAAATTTAACATTATCTAATTGTTGAAGTGGAATATTGTGATAGTTGAGGTAATTTCTAAATATATTTTCTGCATTAAACCCAGATACACGATTCTTTTTTATGAAGGTATACAGACTTGCAAATATATCCATATTTAATGAACTGCCAAGCACAAACCGGTCATTAATACCTTCCCAGTGATGGAAGTTTGGTGTGTAGATGTATTTACTATCCAAGGATTCTAGTTTTAAATTGCCGGGATAAAATTTCAAATCCGTTCTAGTCCTCAACACCCAGTCAAAAATAAAATTATTCTCTTTCTCATATTGTATTTTTAAATTATTAGACATGTAAATTCCATAGAGTTGCTGCATATGTGCAAATTTAGCAGCTTTCAAATTAGCAAATTTTGATTCAACTGTAGCGAACTGTTTATTTTTTAACTTAGTTCTTTTAATGACAGGGTCATCCTCAATCAAAACAGTTGAATTTGGAAAATATGAAGAAAAGTCCTTATTGAATGTATCTTTTGGAATATGTGCAAAGATTTTATAATCCTTGAAATTATTACCCAAAAATTCTTTAATATTTTTTTGTGTTGACTCCAAAGATCTTATTTGACCTGAAAAACATACAGCAACCTTCATAGTTAATCAGTATACTTTTTTGACATACTTTAAAGTAAAAAAAATTTAAGGATTTTAAATTTTTTTCATTTTACTAATAAAAAAACCAAATTATTTGCATTTAACATCTGAAATCCATAAGTTATATAATAAGATTGAAGTATGCAAAGTACATTAAAGCTTTTCGAAGATATTTTCCAAGATAAATCTCTTGCTGTTGTAGGTCCATCTCCACACCTGAAGGGAAAGAAGTTAGGTTCTTATATCGATAGTTTTGATCTTGTGATTAGGGTTAATGAAATTGTTCCCAATAGCTTAAGAAACGATTATGGAAAAAAAAATGATATTATTTTTATTTCTGTCCCAAATAATTCAATTGAGTATTATAAAAATCTATTTAAGCAACTATCAAATGAACTCCATGATGTAAAGTATTTCATTTGCCCAAGAAATAGTCTTCATGTAAGTCCATATCACTTAGGTAACTTTAGAGACGAAGAGAATATATTTAATAATTTCAGCAAATTGAATACCTATCATAACTTAGTCCACATTGGAAATAATGAAAATGACCGGCTAGAGAGTGAAATGGGATTTCACCCTTCAACGGGTACTTTGACACTGTCATTTTTAACACAATTTAAATATAATCATTTGTATGTTGCTGGCTTTTCATTTTATAAAACTAAAAATAGATACAACTCTAAAAAAGCAAGACTGATGAAAAAAGCTTATGGTAGGAACATAAATAATGCACCAGCTGGTCACAACCAAGAGATTGAAATTAAGTATTTACAATCTAAATTTGAACATTTACAAAATGTATCAGGAGATGAGTGGTTTGTTACAAGTATTATTGACAAGTACCAGAAATGAATAATTTAAATATTTTTTTCTTCAAAATAACGAAACGCGTATTCCTTAAGTTTATTTATCTAATTTCATTCGAGCATGATACCAAATATTTTGGGACACCTTATGGTGGTTGGGATTTTGTTGATTCAGAGAGTCTGTATGAAAGTGAAGTTATTTCAGCTGGGATTGGAGAAGATGTTTCGTTTGATATTTTACTTATAGACAGGCACAAAACTAGGACAATATTTATTGACCCAACCCCACGAGCTATTGTTCACATGGAAGATATCCACAGTCTTTTAGGCAATAAAAATAAAGTAGATTTTGACATGAGTACGGGAAAACAAAATCCAAAAGCGTATGATTTACGAAATGTAAAAATGAAAAATATAAGAATGATTGAAAAAGCATTGAGTGATAAGACTGATGAAAAGGTACAATTTTACTTGCCTAAAAATCCAGAACATGTGAGTCATAGTATTTCAAATTATCAAAATAATTTTATAAAAGATGAAAATTATATTGAAGTAGTGACAACATCTATTCCAACTATTGTTGAACAATTTAAAATTAAGGATATCGAATTAATCAAATTGGATATAGAAGGTGCTGAAATAGAGGTTTTAAAAGATATGCTTAATTCAAAAATTTTTCCAAATCAGATACTTGTTGAATTTGATGAGTTGACTGTTAATTTTATCAAACCCTATTTTAAGGCTTCCCACGTCATTTTAAAGTTACTTTTTAATGGCTATGTATTGATTTCAACTGATAATTTTCCTAATTTTTTGTTTGCAAAAAAAGACTTCATAAAAAGCAGAGCTGAGTAATTATGCAGGAACATTTCATTAATAGAAATTTAGATGTATAAAAATGTATAAAAATTATCATTAGTAAATGATTAAAGTAATTGCTGAGTTAGGAATCAACCATGGTTCAAATGTTGAAATTGCTAAAGAATTAATAAACAATGCAGCTGATTCGAATTGTTGGGCTATAAAATTTCAGTACAGAAATTTAGATGGTTTTTACAGTTCGGTCAGTGAAATAGGTGATGAATTAATTCACGATCAATTAAAAAACACTGATTTGAATTTGAACAATATAAGGTTGTTAACTCAATATGCAAAGAAAAGAAGTCTCAAGGTAGGTATAAGTTTTTTTACTAAAAAAGATTTTATAGAAATTAAAAATTCAGATATAAATTTCGACTTTTATAAGATACCCTCAGCAGAGTTCTCAAATTTCAATCTTGTCAATGAAGTCATTGAAACAAACAAGATGTTAATCCTATCAACAGGCGGACACACAATTACTCAAATAAAGTCTAACCTAACCCAATATAAATTCAATAAAAACACAGTTCTCTTGCACTGTACCTCCAACTATCCAACTGAATTAGGGAATCAGAATCTTAACGCTATTAAAGAACTTAAAAAAATAAGCAATCTTGATGTTGGCTACTCCAGTCATGATATAGATTACGAAGTTAATTTTTTAGCTGCAGCATTTGGTGCAAAGTACATTGAACGACATATAACTTTGGATAAGAGTGGAAAAAGTTTGGACGACTCATCAAGTTCTGATTTTGATGAATTTCTATCAATAACAAAAATAATTAATAACTTTAAAAATGTATTAGGTGATAAATCTAAGCCAGTAAATCAGGGTGAGGTATTGAATCTTCAAAATCTAGGAACCTCAGTTTATAGTGATATTTCACTAAATAAGGGAGATTACATAAATGTAAAAAAAGTATCAATAAAAGCACCTAGAAAAGGATTGTTATTTGATGAGTTAAAAAAACATATTGAAAAACCCTTACAAAAACCTGTAGAAAAAGGCGAGCCCATTACTCAGAGTCATTTTGTAGATTCAGAAGAATTAGATCAACTATATTTTGAATTCATGAACAAATTTGAATTATCTATACCAGTTAGATTTCATGACATGGAGTCTATATTTAAAGAGTTTAAAATCTCAAATTATGAATTTCACCTCTCTTATAAAGATATTGAAAAAATACAATTAACAGAATTTGAAAAATTTTCGAAAAATAACACAAATTTAAACTTTACCTATCACTTACCAGACTATATTAATAATTTTCAACTATTTGATCCACTATCGAGAGATGAAGAGATTAAGAACAAATCTGATAGAATATTAAAAAAAGTAATACAATTAAGTAAAATCATCTCAGAAAAAGATATAATATTCGTTTCAAGTTTAAGTCAAAATAATTTTAAAAATAAAGAAATATATTACACAAGTCTTAAAAAATTTATAGATAATTTGTACCATGAATTTGGAATTTCTTTTTTACCTCAATGGCTTCCAAAAAAAGCTTGGTATTTTGGTGGCTCTTACGACATTAACTTGTTTTCATCATTTGAAGATATTAAATTAATCGAGGAAAATAATATAAACATTTGTCTAGATGTGGCACATTTAATTATGTCAGCAAATTCAGCAGGTGCTGATTGGAGAGATTGGTACCAAATTCTTGAACCATTCACTAAACATATCCATCTATCAGATTCATATGGCACTAATGGTGAGGGGGTTGAATTTGGAGAGGGAGAGCTTGGTTCTCCAGTAGACATAATAGAAATGAAGAATACGGTTAAAGTTTTAGAGGTTTGGCAGGGACATTTGGATAATTTTTCTGGATTTAAAAAGGCTGTTACAAGTTTAAAGGACAATTATTATTAAAGATATTTTTTTGATAACAGGTATAAATGGACAAGACGGTGCTTTTCTTGCAAGAAAAGCTATCAAAAATGGATTTCAAGTGGTCGGAGTTCAAAGACCTTTAGTCTCATACAGATCAAAACAAGTTACTTATAGACTTAAGGAACTTGATATTATTGAGCAAATTCAATTTGAAACAATAGACCTTAGAGATAAAAGCAATGTAGATAATTTAATAAAAAAATATCAACCAACTTATATTGCTCATTTAGGTTCACAGAGCAGCGTAAAGAAAAGTTTTGACAATGAAAATCTCACTAATGAATCAAATTCATTAATCTCAAAAAATATAGTTGATTCAATTCATGATTACTCAAAAGAGTCAATTTTATTTTTCCCATCCTCAGGAACAATATATGAAGGATATGAAAACAGGGTAGTAACCGAGGAAACGACCCCAGCTCCACAATCAGCTTATTCAATTTCAAAATATGAAACACAAAAGTATATTCAAAATAAATTAACAGAATCGAATTTGCAACTCAATGTTGGAATAATGTTTAGTCACGAATCTGAATATAGGAGATCAAATTTTTTCTCAAAAAAAATAGTTCAGTTTCTTGCTGATTATAAAAATAACAATACATTGCAGCTGGATGTGGGAGATATATTTATAGAGAGAGACATTGGTTATGCTCAGGAGTATGTAGATGCAATGTTTGAAGTAATGAGTTTAAATGAAAAAACTGAATTTATCATATCTTCAAATCGTCTTTATAGGTTATCAAACTTTATTGAAAATTGTTTAAATATTTTAGATATTAACTATGAACTTGATACTCATAAAAAAATTGTCAATTACAAAGACTCTAAAACAGGATTAAATTTTATAAGTTCAAATATAACCAAATTTCGCAAATATGACTTAAGAGGGATTCAAGGTGATAATTCAAAAATAAAAGCAAGAATTGGATGGAATCCAACTGTTGAACTTCAAGAAATCTGTGAGAGAATGGTAAGTTATGAAATGAAAAAGAGAACAAATAGTGAATAACATATCTGTTGCAGTACCAACTTATTATTCTTCTGCTTTTATTTCTAAAACTATTGATTCATTAAAACATACAAATGTTGTTAATGAAATTGTTATTACCGACGACTCGGAGAGCAATAAGGAATTCAAAAGGCTCACAGATGAGGTAAACAACTCTCTTGAGAATTCAGATATTAAGTTGAAGTTAATACAAAATCCATCAAAGTTAGGTGGGTTTAAGAACAAGTATTATTCGATAACACAGACAAACAACAATTTTGTTTATCAAATAGATTCAGACAACCTTGCTAACAAAAGCTCTTTAAAATTCATTGAGGAAGCAGATCAAGATTTTTTTCAGAAAAATTTATTATATATTCCTTCAGGTATCTTTTTGTTTAAAAAAAATAAATATGAAAAATACATTAAACCCAGAAATAAAATCACTTTTCTCAATAGTTCTAAAATAATTACTCCAGAATTTCTTAAGCAATCATTAATTAAAAAAGATAATTTTGTAAAGAATAAAAATGTAAATTGGCTTCTAAATACAGGAAACCCTTTTTTTTACAAAGATTCTTACCTTAGTTTTCTAGAAAAAGGAATAAAGATGGAAGAAAAAAAACTATCTGCCGGAGATGCAATTGCTATGGTTTATTTCTGGCTTTCTTCAGGACATAACATATGTGTTGCAAGCTTTCTTCGACACTATCATAGAACGCGCGAAGATAGTTACTGGATTAGAGAAGGAAAAAGTTCCTATGATTCTACAGAGTATTTTAAAGACTTAATCAAGAGCTTATAATATGAATATTTTAAAAACTCCTAAAGAATTTTTAGATTTCTCTGTACCTAACTATCCTTCTCTAAATTCAAACAAAAACTTCGAATCCTACTTTTATGATTACTTCTTAGATAATTCATTTGATAGTCAACTTACTTATATTCCAGTTCAGTGGACTAATTTATTAATTAATCGCAACTATGGAAAGGAGATAGATGACTTAAAAGATTTTTTGAACACAAATATAGAAAAAAATAAAAAGTATTTTACCATTGTTCAATATGCTGGCGGACCAATAGTTGAACTTGAGAATACGATAATTTTTAGCATGGGTGGAGTTTTTAATACTAATATAAATAAAAATTCAGAAGTAATACCTTTACCATTAGTGTATGACCACAAATTTGAAAATCTTGGTGAGAAAAAAAAATATATAGCTTCCTACGTTGGGAGAAATACCCACAAGTCTCGACTTAAAATTGAACAGATGATAAGTAAGAAAGATAAATTCTTTATTAAAAATCTGGATACCATGAATTCAAATATTGAAAAAGAAAATATTGTGCTATTTGAAAAGATGATCCAGGAATCTTACTTTTCTCTCTGCCCAAGAGGGTTTGGACCAACCAGTTTCCGATTATATGAATCTATCAAAATGGGAACAGTTCCTGTTTATATTTCTGATGATTTTTTCCTCCCCTATAAACAGTTACTCGATTGGTCAAAATTTTCTATTCTATTAAACAATAAAAATATAAAAAAACTGCCAAAGATTTTGAATAAACACATTGATGAAGGCACCTATGAAAATCTAAAATACTCATTAGATCAAGTAAAAGACACATTTTTTTCATTTGAATACATGACTAAATACATTCAAAGTGTTATTGAAACGAAATGACAATTTTATTACAAGAGGTGACATTTGATACAAAAAATTAAGCATTATTTATATAAAAATGTTTTTAGATTATTAAAGTATGAATTTGAGACATTCATACCAAATTCTGCTGGAAGAAAAAAAACTATAAATAAATTAATAAAGATAAATATTAATAATTCAATTTCAAACTTAGCATTAATCTCAGACCGTTTTCAAGAAATAGAAGTTAGTCACTTCGAAGAATTAAAAATTGATAAAAGTTTTCAAGATAATTTAAACAAATTGTTTTCACTCTATGGATCAGATAAAAATAAACATGGTTACGATAAACTTTATTCATACATTTTTTCTATGATTTCTCTAACACCAAAAATTTTAGAAATCGGTATGGGATCAGTGAATAGTAATATCCCATCTA
>MDTC01024915.1_pt1 | contig 12011 bp, 7 predicted proteins | sample 811181 | NCBI WGS metagenome assembly MDTC01 (sample SAMN05326644, study PRJNA326480) | marine metagenome | isolation source: seawater | place: Pacific Ocean: North | collected 2011
AACGGCACCGTCGGCGTCCGACACAACAGCTAAGTTAGAACCCGTACCTGTCAAGCGCACGGTAGCACCGTTAATAGTTCCTGCTACTATCATACTATCGTAATTGTCCAGCGTGGTCATATCAATCAAACTATTAAAGTCTGCCGCACACACTCGCAAACTTAAATTAGTTGCAGAATTAGTGATCGGTGGGATAACGTTCATTGCATCTAAAATAACCGTCGCATTATCCATTCCAACAAAAGTTGGATAGGCCGTTAGGTTAGTACTATCACCTGCAATAGTAAGCACTTTATTACCCGAAGTCATGTTAGACATATCTATGGTATTACCAGCAAGGCTAACACCTGCACTTGACCCAGTCAGCGTGACGTACCCAAACTGAGCCGACGGCGTCAATGAGTCACCCGTCGTCCCATTAGGAGGCATAGCAACAATATCATACGTATTTAACAGCGTATTATTTCCAGCAATAGCACTCTGTGCATCCGCGCTTAACGTAGGATACGTCACAGCCGCTGTGGTGTTGATTTGCACAGTACCGCCCTGCAAATTAATACCTGATATGTTGCCACCCAAAGCACCACCCGCATACGCCAAAGTAGGCTGCGTCATACTAGTCATATCCAGTACAGTAGACGCAGTACTTGCATTTAATGTACCTGATGTTAGCGACAATGTGCTAAAACTAGACGGCACAGTGAACGTGTTAGCTGACGTTTGTGCCATACTCACAGTTTGTGATGTAGAAGGGTCGATAGATAACGTATTACCCGTTCCCGAAGCAATCGTAGGCAGCGTCATACCAGATGTGTAGGAAGTACCCGTAATATTCATAGTTCCAGCGTTAAGAGTAATACTACTAGTTGAACTTACCAAACCACCAGAGAGCTCTACAGTTGGAGTAGTCATAGCAGAAGTATCTAACGCGTAAGTTGAACCTGCTGCTGTTTGCAACACACCCGAAGCAATATTGACTGTACTAAAACCTGCCCCAGGCTGTAAATTAGTAATACCAATAGGCGTATTATTATCCGGCAAACTCACTCTAAGCGTGTTATTATTATTAGCAGAAGACAACGTCGGAATCTGAGCAGTATTGGCATTCAGTATATCAATTATACCACCTTCCATTGTAACAGTTCCCGTTAGCACACCACCATCTAGCTGTATCAGTTGTTCAGACATCGACGTTGCAGTAATAGCTGCAGATATCGACCCCGAGTTCACAATAAGATTAGCATACCCTGAAGGGACAAAAAGCTGACTAAAGCCCATGGTATTAGCACCGCCCACATCAAACACCAACGCTGCGTAATCACCTGCAGTCACCTTCGGCACGCTAGTTTGCGCAGTTGATGTCAGTACAACTTTAAAATCATTAGCACTACCTAATGTGGTAGTTGTACTAATATCTCCCACACTCGCCATCGCCCCACTTATATTGACCACACTGGCACTATAGGTACCATCCGTACCCATATTGGCCATATCAATATTGCCCACCGTACCCGATACAAGGTTAACTGTATCGTACATGGATCCTGGGGTTATATTACCCGCTACCGCATTTGTAATCGAAGTGCTACCTATCTGTAAGGTATTATTGACGGCAGTGCTATTACCAGCCACCGGGAAGTTCGTATTACTACTTGTACCAGTATACTCAACGGTACTGTTACTAAAGTTTATAAATTTTGGACTCACACCAAGTGACCCAGTAACCGTAGCTGACTTCGTACCTGTAATATTAGTAAAATCAAAAGATCCTATAGAACCACTAGTAGAAGTGTATTGGGTAAACTGTAAACTAAAGCCATCAGGGAGCACAACATTCGAAGCAGCCGGTACCATCCCGTACATATTAAGTGTCACCGTCGCCCCTGACGGTATAATTAAACGTGAATTACCAGACGCAGCAAACATAGTTGCCAGGTGGTTCTGATTAAAACTATTGGAGTAATTATAAACCGTATTACCACTTCCATCGTCTTCAGTACCGTACACAAGACCGCTATCAGCTACTAAGGTACCTGTCAACCCACCTGAGAAAGTAGAACCCCCTGCGTAATTGTACAAATTAGACATTGATACATTGTTAGCAACATAAGCTGCAGGAACACTAAGGCTCGTCACGTTAGCCGTAGCCGCATTAAATGCATTCGCAACACCAACTACCGATAAAGGGGGCGGCGCTACAGCGCCATTAAGTGTAACCGTAGTAGGAGCAACTGTACTAGGTGACAGACCCTGAAAAAGGTCATACGCTGCAATAGTAATAGTCGCATTCCCACTAGTCATAGCGGCCATATCTACCGTACCCCACTGACCAGAAGTAATCTGAATATTAGAAGTACCATTGGTTAATGTCGAACTAGGAAGGTTAGTGATACCAACATCATTGATAGCTGTGGCATTCGGATCGTAAGTACCCGTACCTGCGTGAACAAGAGGCGCGCATAGCAGACCCAACGACGCTATAAGCGTAACAAGACGCGGGTTACAGCGGTTAAACCGTGTATTATGAGTAGCCACTAAAAAGCACATACCATCCCTTAGCAAATCGTATCATGCTTAAGTTAACATTATTTACCATGCAAGGCAATAATACCAAGACCCAAGAAAGAGGATAATACCCCAGTCTGCTACAACAAATTATTTATTTTGTTTTTATAAAGGTGCAGGTACAACAAATTGCGTATATCCTGCGTTATTAATGCCAAGTATATTCTCAGGATCACTGGTAGTAAACGTATAGCACTCTCTACCCATTGCATCCACAGCAGTGGCATGAAGCAAAGCATTGCTATGAATGTTATCCATCAGTAAGTGACGTTGTTGAGCTATCGCTTGCATACGCAATGTCGTCGTACGTTGCAGCTCTGCGCTATTAACCACCTGCAGTAAATTGCTAAAGGCCCTGCGCTGTATTGATGTAGTTATCTCATCGGCAAAAACATCTTGTTGCTCGTCGTCAGGATCAACCATTTTAAGAAAAGATTGGCCTTGAGCTGAGAACAGCAGATCAATCGACTGATTATTACGATCCATCCACATACCATCTACCAAGGTCAATCGGCTATCATTAATACCCAGTCGCGTTATAATAGACAGCAATCTTTCTATGCGCGCAGCGTATCTTTCCTTACGAAACCTCTCGCCACCAAATAATCTACAGTGCGCCTTACTAACGTCACCGCCCTGTGCTACAAAACTATCCAGTAATAATTGCAAAGATGCAAAAATCGCTGTATCAAACGCAAGCTGCTGCACCGTCAAATGTATATAACCAGCAACCGTTTTACTACCCTCATCGTCGATATTACACAACTCAAGCAAGTGGCAAGTAGAAACGTTTAACGCGACAACCCCATCGGTATTGCGTTGGTAATCCACGACAGCGTAAGTAAACTCAGGCACACTTATTAATGTTTTCATTATCTGGCTCTGTATAAATATAACTCATTATATCATGCAATTACAAGACAAACAATGCACTACTAACCGCAGACTGATCCACATAGCCAATACGATAGAAACCTTATCACAACAACGCACTTAGACAATAAAAAAGGCCGGATTAACCGGCCTTCTTTATAGCTAAAAGATACTAGCCTGTGAACTTAAAGCTCAGTCCTAGACCATAGGTCTTAGCAGAACCGACTATACCGTTCATACCAAGTGCGATTGACTTAGTTAGCGACTTATCAACTTCTAGTTTACCAATGAAGCCAGACTTATTTCTTAGGCGGTAGGAGCTTTCCATCTCACCTAGTGTAAAGTTCTGATTTGTACCACCGATTATAGTGTACAAGCTGGCTGAACAGGAACCAGTTAAGCCGTAGTCTTTAGACTCAAAGTCAGCACTTAGTTCAGGAGTGAACTTAACAACGTTTGATGCCCTGTAAGTCATAGAACCAATGGTGTACTTAGGCATAGCTATCAATGATGTGAAGAACTTAGCGTCAAAGCTGGATATACCTTCGAATTCTACAAAGGAAGACTTCTTAGCAAAACCTGACAATACAAAGGAATTGTACTTCGTAGAGGCATCAGGTTTGGTCATTACATTTGAATCCACAGCACCGATCATACCAAAGGACACAGAAGGCATAATAGACTTCTCACCACCCACAAACATCTTATAAGTAGACACTGATTGTGCATGCGCGCTTGCCTTATGGTACTCAGCACCCATGATCATGGATACACCATTAAGCATAGGCAGACCTTTGCTAAAGTCAGAAACGAAAGCCATACCAGTAGACTTATCGCTGTAGTAGATATTGCTGTTGTTATCACCACGTGTTAACACTGACATGTACTTAGAAACACCTTTACCATCGGCAAGCATCTTCGCAGCACCTTGTGCAAACAGATCAAAAGTCTGAGCACGAGCATCGATGATAGTAGCACTGCTCTTAGAGAACACACCAATACTATTAGTACCTCTAAGAATTTCACTTGCAGCAGAAACATTTAAATCACCTGTACCAGTAAACGATGTGCTACCAGCACCTGCAGCAACAGGGATAACATAGTCACCTGGGAAATCAAGCGTTAGAGTTGCATTACCCTCGTCCATAATAGCAACACCTGGGAAGTGCGTACCTGACACAGTCAACGCAGCAGGTGTAGATGCACCTTGCCCTTTAAGGATAATATCGCCTCTTAAATCCAGACCGTTACCAACATTTGATAAATTAATCGTGACACCCTTAGCACTATTACTACTTGCATCAAAATCTAATAGTGGTAGCGAGACACCTGTTGCGGTGAATGAATGTACAGCGTCTGCTGCCGGAACTAATGAGAAGCCTGTACCACCTATTACATACATGTCATCAATGACGATACTATTACCAGTGCCAGCGGAATCTTCTACTATACCATCAAGCACAGTATCAGAAGCACCCTCACCGAAAGTTATCGTAGTATCTTTAAACGCACCAGCGGCAGCACTGAACACATCCGTAGCGGCCGCAGGTGATGTATTATAGGTGGTATTCACAAAGCCTTCAGTACCACCAAAGCTAATGCCATTAGTGATTATAACCGGCTTATCGTTTGCAAACTGCACAGTGTTACCAGTACCTTTTAGTCCCACTTGTGCGTGAGTCTGTTCAGCAGCGCTGCTAGAGCTTTCTAGTGCATAAGTAATGACACTATCGTTGGCCTCAACAAACTCAGTGCCAGTACCCACAACACCACCTTTTGCAACATCTATATCCAGATTTGTTAATACCGTACTATTGTTACCCTTCATACTAGCAAGCGTACCACCATCAGCAACATTCACATCTTCAATAAAATCTTCAGTGAAAGCAATATAATGCGTACCCTTAGTTATGTCTAATTTGACCCCATTAGTAGACGTGGTTGCTCTATCCAACGCCGTACCAGTGTTGGCTAGCTTAAATACAGCCGGAGAATCTGCAGAACCCTGACCTGTGTCAGTGGCATCACTATGAAGAACCAGATTTGAGTTATTAACTATATCTAGCGTACCTGATATAGTAGGTGTTACACCACTTGTTGTAGTCAATGTGACTGGGACAGCCCCTGGAGTTATAGTACCAGAAAAATTACCGCCGGTTGCATTTATTGCACTAAAACCTTGTGCAGCGGTTGACGGTGTAGTAATGTTTGATGAAAAGTCACCAGCACTAAGAGTTAAACTACCTATTTGTGGACCGTTAGAGCCAGTCAAAGTCACAGTACCAGAAGTAAATTCACCACCACTTGACGTGACGTCCAATTTAACATAATCAGCCAGTGATATATCTCCACCACTGAAAGAGTTATCACCTAAAGCAAGTGTTACCCCCACCGTAGCGCTCGCACCGGTCGCGGTAATAGTTAAATTTTTGTCGGTATTGCCTGTAAGCGTAACGACGTCTGAATCTGCTCCTGCATGCTCAAGATCTGCTGCACCATCCCACTCGGCACTAGCAGCCATGACTGATACTGAACCGAGTAATGACGTTGCAACGATTGCAGTTGTCGTAATGTTTGAGCGAGATCGCATGAACTTAACCATGCTACCTATAAGGCTAATTGTTTCCTTGAACATTCTATCCCCTATTGTTAACCTAAAATATAGTTACACAATAACAGCACAAACTCACGGTTTCAACACTTAATTTAATTTTTTTTCAAGGTTTGCTTGGAGCGGCATTACGATCAACACCCCTCTCATTGACACGCAACGCGCCAGTAGGAAATATAGTTATTTATTAACAGACACTTAAGTGATTTAGACGCCCAGAACACGTATTTTATAGGGCATTATCATCAAGCACACCCACTTTGACCCACGTCTTAAGCACCACCTCTTTCTTAAGGTAAGCACCCATTGCCATCCGTGCTTGCTGCCCTATTTGCTGCAACTTACTACCACCCTTCCCTATAACAACCGCCTTTTTAGCACCCGTGGGCACCCAAATATTAGCATGCACCAACCAGTGCTTACCCTTATCTTGACGCATCTCTATTTCAGTCTGACACTGGTAAGGAATCTCATCGTGCAAATGCAACAACAATTTACTGCGCAGTATCTCTGCAAGTATAAAGTCCTCTGAATGCTCTGTTACAGCTTCAGCAGGAAAAGCAAAGGCACCGGCAGGCATCGCCTCACAGATCGCCTCGTGCACCAACTCTATATGCACCCCTTTAGTACACGACGCCAGAATAATTTTCTCAAACGGGTATTTCTCTTGCAGTGCGTGCACGTACGCTAAAGTCTTCTCCTTATCTTTAACAAAGCGATCGTATTTATTAACCACAGCAATACAAGGCCCCTCAAACGACGCTAGTGTTTCTAAGGCAACCGCATCGTCCTCACGCCACTTCAGCCCCTCAACCATAAACACCGCTGCATCCGCCTCGTAAGCTGCCTGCTTAGCAACTTTATTTAATTGCGCAAAGCGTCGGCGCTTCAACCGCTGCTGCACACCGGGTGTATCCAGCACAATATATTGATAAGGCGGGGTCGTAACAACACCCATAATACGTGACTGCGTGGTTTGCGCCTTACGGGTAACAATACTCACAGAACTACCCAACAGTGCATTAAACAAAGTTGACTTACCCACATTAGGTCGCCCTATAATAGCCACCCAACCACAATGCTCTTTAGTGTGCTCCATCTTGCCCCCTCTGTGCTAAACGCGCCAACAGCGCCTGCGCCAATTGCATTTGCAACGGCTTAGCTGCTTTTGCATGGCCCTCAAGACGCTCTCCCGCTGCCTCAAGTACCACTTTATAATAACCCGGCCCCACAGCCACATCTTCAATCACTTGATAAACCGGCAACCCCAAACCGTGCGCCTGGGTATACTCTTGCAACAAAGTCTTTGCGTCTTTGTCTTGCACACGATCCCAATCGGTAGGCAAATCTTGCACAAGACACTTTATAATAAGGTCACCCGCCTCAGCACCCGCATCTAAATACAAAGCTGCAAAAACCGCCTCAAGCGCATCCACCAAAACCTTATCACTTACACCGTCACAAAACGAAGACGCATCGACATGCAAAGCCTCTGCAAGATCAAGGCGCTTAGCCACCTGCGCTAAATGCTCACGACCCACCAATCTTGCTCTTAGGCGAGTTAAGCGCCCCTCGCTAGCTGTTGGTAAGCGTTCACACAGCCACTGAGCCACTAACCAGCCCAACAACGCATCGCCTAAAAACTCAAGCCGCTGATTATGATCACCACCTACCGAACGATGCCGCAGAGCCTGCTGCAAATAAGCGCCATTATTAAACCGATAACCCAGCTTGGCTTCAAGCGCTTGACTCACAGCCACGTACCACTGCGAGAAAAGTCAGGTAATAAACCACTCCATTCAAACAAAACCATTGCTCCTTTACCAACCAGCAAAGATTCTGGCACCGGACCCCAGCTACGACTATCGGCGCTGTTATCTCTATTATCACCCATCATAAAATAATGCCCCTCCGGCACAACAATATCAATATCGTCCTGCAAGGTATAGCTACTGGTATCAACATAAATATCGTGCTCTTTACCCGCTAAAAACTCTTTCCTATGTGAACGCCACGCCGTATCTTCCAAAAGCGCTTGCGGCTGCAGCTCACCATTAATCATCAAACGCTTATCACGATAGACAATACGATCACCAGGCAAACCAACCATCCGCTTAACATACACTAACCTGTAAGGATCTTTTGGATAACGAAACACCACAATATCACCGCGCTTTGGCTGACCATACCCTACGAGCTTAGTATTGATCAAAGGCAAGTGCCAACCATAAGCAAACTGATTAACCAAAATGAAGTCGCCTACATGTACTGTTGGCTCAAGCGAACCTGTGGGCACACGATAATGCTGGACCACAAAATAACGCAAACAAAACACCGCGAGCAGTAAGGTGAGGTTTTCGTAACAAAACGCAACCACCTCAACAGGTTCTGTCTCAAGATTATAAATCCGACGACAAGTGTAATCAGCAGCTACCACCGCCGCAATGACTAGCGGCAAGCAAACTAAAAAGAACTCCACACCCATTACCATTATAACCCAAACCGCCAAAGCACAGCTAGCAGCAATACGCGCATAAGAATTACATAGCTCGACCGGCTCAACACCTATACCTGCCACCACTTTCTGCTTAAATAGACGTAACAGCGATAAAGTACACAAACTCATTCCCATCACAACTAAAGACAACAGCGCCCATGTAGCTTCGTCAAAAATCATAAACAAACCCCTTATAACCCGTTTATTATATACATAAAAACTCTAAAATACAAGTTTAACCAACTCAGCTAGAGAATACAACTTACCACGAATAGCCTGCCGATCAACCACCCCCCAAGCTCGACTATCAAGCGCCAACGTTCTATTATCCGCCAACACAAAATAGTCGCCATCCTTCATAGACAGCTCAGCCATCACCGGCTCATTCACCTCAGACATATGCCACACCTGATAACAAAAAGAAGATAAACATTCCGTTTGCAAAACCCCAGGCATCTGCAGCGACACATCGTAAGCCAATCGCTTACTCTGCACCTCACCATCTAACCAAAGGCTATTACCACGATACGCTACCTTATGCACTCCAGAAGCCACCACACGACCCAGCCAAGTAACTACGCCATCAACCAACACCACATCCCCAGGCTCAGGCTGCGCCCAACGCACCAGCCACTGCCCAGTAGGCCAAAAGTAACAACCATACTGACCATGCGCCACCAAAGCCACACCTCCACGACGAAACTTAGGATACCCACTCATATCATCGATCCAATAAACCGAACCTAAGCACAAAAGAGTGGCAACAACGCACAACAGGGGCCGCAGAAAATCAAACAGCCACAGCCACTCACTCGGATAAATCACCGCAACAGCAGGCCACTGGGCCCAACGACGCAACAGATACTCACACCCCAAACAAACTAAAGCCACTTGCAATAAAACACTACCACTTATAAGACCTAAGCACAGCACAGAAAGCAACAACACCACCGCCCGCACCCTACGCAATGGCGCATCCCAAAATAACGCTGACTTAGAACCATCGACATAAGCATAACCACTTAACAACAACAACGTCGCCAACGATAATACCCAAGCACACCAACCGGCTATCCACAAATACCAGCCAAAATCCTGCATTAGTCTTTACTATTGTCAACACGTAAAATAGCCATAAACGCCTCCTGCGGTAAGGCCACCTTACCAATTTGCTTCATACGCTTTTTACCTGCCTTCTGCTTCTCCAACAGCTTACGTTTACGACTAACATCCCCACCATAACATTTTGCTGTCACATTTTTACGCATAGCACTAATAGTCTCTCGCGCAATAATCTTTCCACCCAAAGCGGCTTGAATAGCAATAACAAACATCTGTTTGGGGATAAGCTCCTTGAGCTGCTTCGCAATTTGACGACCCACCGTTTGCGCTTTGGATCTATGCACAATAGAAGCCAACGCATCCACACGCTCTGCAGCCAATAAAATATCCAACCGCACCATATCCGAACGCTCGTAATGATGAAAGCTATAATCTAAGGAAGCGTAACCACGACTAACCGATTTAAGCCGGTCGAAAAAGTCCAATACAATCTCACTCATGGGTAAATCAAAAACCAGACACACCTGCAACCCAACATAATACATATCTTTCTGCACACCACGCCGCTCAATACATAGTTTAAGCACCGCCCCCAAATGCTCTTTAGGCGCAATAATATTCGCACGCGCAATAGGCTCTTCAATATACCCAATACGTCCCGCATCGGGCAATTTAGCAGGACTATCCACTTCCATCGTCTGCCCTTGCTTGTCGACTACTCGGAAAATAACCGTAGGCGCTGTTGTAAGCAAGGACAAATCGTACTCACGCTCCAATCGCTCTTTAATAATCTCCATATGCAGCATACCAAGAAAACCACAACGAAAACCAAAACCTAACGCCTGGGAAGTTTCTGGCTCATATTGCAAGGCTGCATCGTTAAGCGTTAGTTTCGCAAGCGCTTCACGAAAGGCCTCAAAATCATCAGTAGATACAGGATAGATTCCCGCGTATACTTGTGGGTTAACTTGCTGAAAACCAACCAAAGCCTCCTGTGCTGGCGCCTCCACCAAAGTGACCGTATCGCCTACAGGCGCTCCATGGATATCTTTAATACCTGCAACCAAATACCCCACCTCACCACAACAAAGCTGCTCTTTTGGCTCACGCTTGGGAGTAAACACACCAACACCATCCACCACATGCACACCACCCGTAGACATCATCTGAATACGTTTTTTACGTGTCAACACCCCTTGCTTGATCCGCACCAACGACACTACCCCTAAGTAGCTATCGAACCAACTATCTATAATCAACGCTTGCAGCGGAGCATTAGGATCACCAGACGGCGCTGGAATATGCTTGATCAAAGCCTCCAACAGCCCATCAATCCCCATCCCTGATTTAGCACTAACAGCCATGGCATGCTCGGTATCTAAACCAATAATCTCTTCTATCTCTTGCTTAACTCTGTCGGGGTTAGCCTGAGGTAAGTCCATCTTATTTAACACCGGCAATACTACCAGATCCTGCTCAACCGCATGATAACACACGGCAACAGTCTGCGCCTCCACCCCTTGGCCAGCATCCACCACCAATAAAGCACCCTCACAAGCAGCAAGTGAACGTGACACCTCATAAGCAAAATCAACGTGCCCTGGAGTATCGATAAAATTAAGCTGATAAGTATGCCCGTCTTTAGCCTTATAACTAAGCGTTACACTCTGCGCTTTGATCGTTATCCCACGCTCTCGCTCTATATCCATCGTATCTAACACCTGCGCCTGCATCTCCCTATCGGACAAGCCCTCACACATTTGAATCAATCGATCCGACAGCGTGGACTTACCATGATCAATGTGGGCAATGATAGAAAAATTACGAATATACTGCATAGAGGCTCTTAAGTTTGAGATTTTGTAAGCACTATTTAAGCAAAAATCCCAATGATATTCAAGGTATTTACCTAAACCAGCACCGGAAATAAACGCAAACTAGCCTCATACTTTAACATTTAAAAACTTTTTACATCTTAGCGAGCACCTAATACGCTAACAGCTGCGTCTCTATGCACTCGAAAGACACATCTCATTAACGAGAGTAGCCACGTTATCATACACACAACGCATGTCCTGCGCACAATTAGACTAGCAAGCATCCACATACTGTACTATACTATTAGTAAGGACTAAACTAAAAAAGCGTATGCACATACTAATTGCAGGAGGATCAGGACTACTAGGCGGCATGCTCTCAAGACGATTTGCCAGCCGTGATATCCCGGTAACCATCCTATCTAGAACACCAGAAAATGTTAATCTACCCAGAGGCGCACGCGCACTCTCATGGGATGGCCACAGCACCGACGGCTGGACCGAGCGCGTTAAACCCATCGACGCTGTTATTAACCTCACTGGCGAACATATTAGCGGCACAGGCCTAGTAGCCAAAGCGTGGACT
>MDTC01275028.1_pt1 | contig 12011 bp, 12 predicted proteins | sample 811181 | NCBI WGS metagenome assembly MDTC01 (sample SAMN05326644, study PRJNA326480) | marine metagenome | isolation source: seawater | place: Pacific Ocean: North | collected 2011
TAAATAAGGAAAATTCATGTCAAAAGAAATTGGTTCAAAAGTAAAAAAAATAGTTGCAGATCATCTAGGTGTTGAAGAAGAAAAAGTAGTCGATGAAGCTAGTTTTATTGACGATCTTGGTGCAGATAGTTTAGACACAGTAGAACTTGTAATGGCTTTCGAAGAAGAATTTGGATCCGAAATATCTGATAGTGAGGCTGAAAAAATATTAACAGTAGGTGATGCAATTAAATTTATAGAGAGTAAATCGGCTCAATAAATTTATAAGGATTAATTTTGGGATTTAATATTGTATTGTCATCGCCCTCGGGTGCAGGTAAAACTACGATAACTAAGAAGCTAAGTCAAAAATATCCAAATTTAAAGATATCAATATCTCACACAACAAGAAAACCTAGGTCGAACGAAATCGATGGGGTAGATTATTACTTTAAGAGCAAAGATGAGTTCGAAAAATTAATAAAAGAGAATAATTTTTATGAGCATGCTGAGATTTTTGGTAATTATTATGGTACTTCAAAAAAATTAGTTAATAAACTACATAAACAAAATTATAACGTTGTATTTGATATTGATTGGCAAGGCACCAAAAAACTTTCACAATACAAAGAATTAAGTCTGATTAAAATTTTCATTTTACCACCAGATAAGGATGAATTAAAAAAAAGATTACTTAAAAGAAATCAAGATAATGACCGTACAGTTCAAAAAAGACTAGAGCAATATGAAAATGATATTCAACATTGGTCAGATTATGATTATATAGTTATAAACAATGACTTAGAGAGTTGTTTTAATCAAATTGAAAAAATTATAAAAAATCAAAATAAAGAAAAAATGATTTTTATTTAGTTTTTTCGTAATATTCAGCAATACTGTAGAATTGATCCTCGGTCAATTTCTCAGCACGCAAAAACAAATCAATTTTATTTTTATTTATAAAATCAGGATCATTAATTCCTAACTTTTTGAATGCTTTATTAATCATTTTCCTTTTGTTTGAAAAAAAAATATTAGTTATATATTCAAGCGTCTTAATTGATTTAAAATTTACATTCTTTTTTAATATTGGCTGAAGTTCGATAACAATAGAATCAACTTTAGGTTTGGGAAAGAAACAATTTCTTGACACATTAAAAGATTTTAATAACTTAAATCTTGATTTTGTTATAATTGAAAGTCTTGAAAAATCAGAACTTCCTGGAGATGCTATAACTTTTTCTCCAACTTCTTTTTGAAACATAAATATAACTCTTTTAAACTTTGGCAGCCAGGGATTGAATCTTATAAACTTTAATAGAATTTGAGTTGATATATTGTAGGGTAAGTTTCCAATTATGATACTATCTTTTGAAATTAATTTTTTAAGATTTAATTTTAATATATCAGCATTAATAATTGTAATAGTTTTTTCTTTATTAAAAAGTCTTTTTAATTCACTAGAAAAATTTTTATCTTTTTCAATACAAATAAGTTTTTTTGGATTAATTTTTAATATTTCTTTAGTCAAATTACCTGTACCAGGTCCAATTTCAACAACTTCTTTATTATATAATGATGTCATTGATATAATCTTTTTTAAAATATTTTTATCAATTAAAAGATTTTGACCTAAAGATTTTTTAAATTTCATTTAGTCAAATTTGTTATGATATTTAAACAATTATTTAGACTTTTTGGATTTGATATGTTCAATTTTTTTTTATCAATTGCTACACCGTGATCTGGCGATATTCTTATGTAAGGTAAACCTAAAGTAATATTAATCGCATCAAATTCGAATAAAGTTTTAAAGGGAGCTAATACTTGATCATGATACATGCCAACTATTACATCAAATTTTTTAAGGTTTTTTCTCAAAAAAATGGTGTCTGAAGAATAAGGGCCAGAAATTTTTATATTTTTTTTTAAACTTTTTATCGCTGGCGCTATAACTTTAACTTCTTCAGAGTTTTTTTTAAACTCTAGATTATGAGGATTTAAACCTAAAACTCCAATCTTTGGTTTAATTTTAAAGTATTTGAAAAAATAATTATTTATTGTTTTAATTTTTTTTTTTATTAGTTCTTTTTTTAATATTTTAGAAACATCCTTAATTTTAACGTGTGTTGTCAATGGGACCACAGATAGTTTTTTATTGTAAATTAACATCGCCTCAGATTTATAGACTCTATTTTTTTTTGCTAAGTATTCAGTGACTCCTGTATTAGTATTCTTAAAAAGTCTTTTTTTATCAATAGCACAATTAACAAATCCATATACTTTTTTTTGTATGCATAATTTATGAGCCAAGTTGAAGCATTTTTTTATGTATAATTCGCTGTCAGCGGATTTAACTGAAAATGCATTTTTAAATTTTAATGGAACATCTAAAACATTTAAATATCTAGAATTTTTTTTAGCTTCTTTTAGTTTTGAGATTTTTTTAATTTTCCTTTTTATCTTGAGGTACTCTAATTGAGACTTTAATAATCTATAATTTCCTATAACAATACATTCTTTTTTAAATGCTGTTGATTTAGCTAAAATTTCACTATTAATGCTATTTGGCTCACCTAAAATTATCGCAAACTTAACCATTTATCTCAATATATGTTTTTTTTTCTAAATCTATAAAATGCGAATTAGAAAATATATTTAATTTCTCCTGTTTTTTTTTGTTTATAACATTTTGTTCAACTAGTTGAACATTAATATCTTTTTGATCAGTTATCCTCTTATCATTAAGTCTTATAATTACAATGTTATCATTATTTCGTATTGGTTGAGTAATTTCTCCTTTTTTAAGTTTTTCAATCTGTTTAACATATGAAGGAGAAATTGATTTGAGCTCTATCCATCCTATTAACCCATCATTAGATGAAGTAACAGAGTTGCTGTATAGAGCAGCAGTTCGTTCGAATCCAATTTCATTAATACCTCCCTCAATCTCACTTAATTTTGAGTTTTCTGAATTTTCAATTACAATTTCGGATAGATTAAATTCAACAATTTTATTTCCTTGTAGAATTTTGGCTTTAACTTCTCTTTTAATAAAATCTTCATCGACATCTAATTGTTTGCCATACAATGAATATATAAGCGTATTCCATTTAAAATTATTTATAGTTGTTTTGATAAAAAGTTTATAGTTAGCTCCGTATTTATTAAAATGATCTTCAAGACTTAAATTTTGTAAACCAATTTTTATTTCTAAATTTTTTATATAGTTGTTGAGATCTGTTTTACTATATTTTTCTATCTTATATTTTTCTATCTCTGACTTTTTGATAAGATTTTTTTTTAAACTTGTAAAAGCTACATTTTGTAATTTTTTAAAATCTTCCTTATTTGCCACTTTGTTAGATAGTGCAAGTATCGTGTTGACCTCATTAATAATATCATAATTTGTAATTATATTATTGCCTATTTTAGCAATTATTTTATCATTTATTTTTGATTTAACATCATCAAAATAAAATATTAAAATTATAATTAGCAATGATAAGTATTTTGTTTTCATTTTCAAATTAGTTAGAGCTATTAAATCCACCAGTGCTTACTGCTCCTAATGGGGAAAAAGTAACTTTAAAAATTAAAGAATCTTCTGGCTCTAAGTCTTTATCTCTATAAAATTCTCTTCTAAAAGCAATACCAGCTTTAAGACAATCATTAATATACTCATAGCTTAAATTATAAAATTCTGCTGAATTTGTAAGTAAATTTCTTTTCGCGCCAAACGATAGCCTTGTATTATCAAAATTCACGCCAGCTTTAGATTGAACATATTTTTGATTTCCAATATGTTTACCTTCTTCTAAATAACTTAAATTAAAATTTGTTTTAGGATAAATAATATCTAAATCTAACTTATTTTTATTAAAATTTTCAAGATTTTGATCTAATAAAAAACTATTAGAAATTTTTACATTATCATTGAAATTTATTGTAGTTTCACCAATTAAATCTGACATTTTCTCGTTTAAGGTTGATTTTGAAGGCATATCACGATTTTCTTCTGCGCTGATTACTTGACCCAAACTAAACTTAAATTTATCTTTTTTTATTTCTTTATTTTCATTCAGATCACTTATTTTAAAATCAAAACCTAAACTTACAGTAGATCCAGTGTCGACTTGATCAATGTTATTTACTTTATTTAAACTAAATAAATTTGAATAATTTAAAGTTGTTGCATTATTTGAAATATTTCTTGAGTCATTAGGAGAAATTTTAATTAACATCTTTGGCTTAAATATACTGAGTGAGTTTTTCTCATTAAACTTAAATAGCCCCAATTCTGATTTAAAACCTAAAGCACCATAGAATTCAGAAACCGGGTTATCAGTTTTATAATTTTTTTCTTTTTTTGCGTCATAATTAACATTTTTAAATAATCCTAAAAACTCATTTTCAAAACCTAAATTATTTATCCAACTATTTGATACCCAGTTGAATTGGTTAGAAATAACATCAATTTGCGAGTCAACATCATGATTTTTGATTATTAATTCAGATTTAAAATCAACGGTACCTAAATCGTCACTCATAAAAATATTTTTTTCTAAACTAGCCTCGGGATAAATAAATTCGTATTTGTCGTTACCTGTTTTAGAAAGATCTTCAAATGCTGATACTTTGGTGTTAAAAAATAAATCATCTTTTTTATAGTTATAATCAACTGTATTTTTTAATGTATTATCAAGATAGTCGACTAAAGATGTTTGAAGCTTATTAAGCTTCAAGTGAGTTTGATTAGAGACATGTTGAAGATTTACTTCTAAATTACTTATAGAGTCTTCCTTTTCAAAAAAAGTTTTGTAAAATTTTGAAAAAATATGAGAACGTGATCCAGCTGTTTTGGTATTTGTTTTATTTGTAAATCCTTCTGTGTAGCCACTATCAATAATTAATGATGATTTTGCAAAATCTTGTCTATACTCTCCTAAAAATAAAGGTCTATTGATTTCGTGAAGTTTTGGTGTAAATGTGAAATCTTTATCTCTGGCCATGTTCCAAAAATAAGGCAATTCTAATCCCGTTCCGAAGTTAGTGCTATTTGTTATAGTTGGTATTAAAAATCCAGATCTTCTATCTACAGTAGGATCTGGATGTGAAAATCTTGGAAAATAAAAAATAGGAAAATCATATATTTTCAAAATAGCATTATCATAATAAACAGTTTTTTTCGAATTATTATGTTTTATTTTTTTTGCCCTAAGCTCCCATGGAGGACATTTTTCATTTTCTCTAAATTTACAATAAGTAAGCACACCTTTTTGCACAGTGGTTATCTCATTACTAATTGCAATACTATTTGCAAATATCCTAGGATTGTTTCTTGGATCTTCTTTCATGCCACTCTCATTAAAAAATATTTTTGCATCAGAGCCGACAATTTTTTTCATTTTTTCATCAATATATAACTCACTAAACTTATAAATATTTTTATTTTTATCTGATAATTGTATTTTACCTTTTGAAAATAGAATATTTTTGATAGAATTGTAATTAAACATAGTAACAAAAATTTCATTTCCATCAGGGTCAAAAATTTTCGTTGGGAAGTCAGATTTAATAATTTTATTCTTATTATCAAAAACTACATTTTTACTTTCAAGAAGGTATTTTTCTTTTGTAATAATCTTAGTTAAACCAAAACTATTTAATAAATCTTTATTTTTTAAATATTCAGCTTCTTCAGCCTGTAAAATATTATTATTTGAATCTATTGCTTTTACTTTTCCTTTCAGAAGTACTTTTGAATCCTTTTTACTAACTTGAACTTCTGAGGAGCTTATCTTTAGCTCACTAGATAGTAAATTATTTGTAAAGAAAATAAAAAATAAAAAATTAAATATTATAAAAAAATTATTTCTCATTTATTTGTAAAAGCCCTACACTATTAATTAAACCTATTATAATCACTGGTATCCAAACAGAAATTTCAGTAGAAATTCTATCAGATTTACCTAAAGCAACCGACAAATCTTTCATATAATAAATTACCGCACAGGTTAATACAGCTATCATTAAATAGTTTATATTATTTGAATTTTTATTATTAATGGTAAAAATTGCTGCTAAAATGGTCATTAACGATAAAAAAAACGGTAACGCTAGAAAAGAGTTAATTTTTTCTGAAATGATTGATTTTTCATAGCCTTTAGAAATTAGTTTTTTAGATTCTGTAACAAGTTCAAAAAATGAAATAGTGTCTAAATTTTTAAATAAATTATTTAACTTTTCAACATTGTAAAATGAATTGAATTCTATAAACGCTTTATCACTAATAGTTATGTTTCCATCTTGATCAAAATCAAAAATTTTTGGGTTACTTATAATCCACATATTGTTTGAGATATCTGCTTTTTCAGATTCTATTCTCCTTTTAATCATATTGTCTTTAGAAATTACATTTATTGACAAATTCAATAAACTATTTTCATCCAATTTTTTTGCATTAATTACAAATAAGTCTTTTTCTTTTAATTCTTTTATCCAGACTCCATTTCTATTTATAGTCACTAAATGATCGGTATCCTTTGAATAATTTGATTTAGTTTTTTCATAGTATTTAACCATGTTTGAAGTCACTGGATTAATCATTATCAAAATTAACAATCCCAATAAAAAAGACATGATAGACATTAAAAAAATTATTTTAACATTTGAATATCCAAAAACCTTTAATGTTAATAATTCATTATTGTTTTTAATTGAAATAAAAAACCACATTGCTGAAATGAATATTATAAAAGGCATTAAGTTTATAAAAATTAAATTTGGTATGTAAGAAAGTGTTAAAATTATAGGTAGAAGTAAACTCTCATTTGAGTTTTTAAAAAATTCAACTTCTTCAAATAAATTTAAAATGAGACCTAAACAAAATGAGATAAGAAGTATATTTAAAATAACTTTCGAATAAGTATTAATTAAATATATGTTTATTTTATTATTCACTTTAATTCCTTCCAGAATTTATTGAGCAAAATAAAATATAACAAAGGGATAAGAAAGATTGGAGTTATCAGATAGATATAAAAATTTATTTTTGCAATACCAGAGTACCTAACTAATAACTCAGCTAAAATTAGTAGTAAAAAACCAAAAGAAAAAAAAATATATCTGTTTAAAATTTTGGTATTTTTATTTTTTTTATAAACTAATAAAAACGAAATTAATATCGCGACTAATGGAATGTATAAGGGCATAACTATTCTTCTAGAAAAAGTTTCGATAACAATAGAAATATTATTTTTTGGGCAATTTTTAATATTTTTATCTTTTATTTCTTCAAAATAATAATTTTTTAAACAACTTAAAATCTTTAAAGTCGATGTTTCTTGAATCTTTACGTCTTTGATAACTCTATTGTCAAAATTTTCAAAATTAAGTAAAGTTTTGTTAAATTGAATAATTCTAATTGTATTATCACTTTCATAAGATTGTATTACTCCTTTTTTAAGAATAATCTTATTTTTATTTATTATTCCACTTTCTGCAATTACTGTTTTATTTTTTGGGGTTGTTTCCTCAGGTAGTAAATTTGTTAAATTATTTCCTTCATCTTTAATAAAAATATTTTTAATTTCATTGTTATTCTTTTCACCTATATAAAAGGTAAGACCCTTAAATGTATCTGCAAAAACATTTGGTTTTAAAAGATTAGAAACTGTATCAACTCCTGATTGCTTAATTAAGTTTCGAGATTTATTTAAAGCGGTTGGAGTTATAATTGTTGAAAATAAAAGATAAAGGATCAAGATAGCTACTGAAATTCTAAAAAACAAATTTGTAATTTTTGATTTAGCTATACCTGATGTCCATAAAACTAAAAGCTCATTTTGTCTTTCTAATTTTATTATTGTAAGAAGCATAGCTAATAAAAAACTTAATGGTATGAATTTTGTGAGAATATTTGTTAGGTTTAAAAAGGAATATATAAAATAGGTATTAGTTGAGTATCCACTGTCAATTATAAGGTCTAAAAAATTTACGGCTCTTACTGTCCAAGCTATCAGCGATAATGAGAATAATATAAGAATAAATGACTTGAATAGTTCCAAAGAGATATAATTATAAATTTTGTTTTTTACCATGAGATTTTGTTGTATATAAATAATGCAACTTTAATTAAAACTCAACCTATGATAGTACACTGTGATGAATATTCCATTGAAAAATGACATATTTGAACATATACACCAATCAGCTCTATTTTATTTAAAATTATGTCAATAAAAATTAACTATTCAAAAAAAACAATTAGCAAAACTGCCTCTAATTTAGTTTTATTTTCTAATGAAAAATTTAGCACTAATGGCTTAAAGAGATATCTTAGTAACTCAGAATTTTCCTACATAAATGACTTATTAAAAACTAGTGATTTAAAAAAAAATATATTTGTTTTTGAAGTAAGCTCAAAAAAAAAAATTGTTTTAATATCAATTAAAAATAATATTAAAGTCTCGGATATAGAAAATTTAGGCGCGGAGTTTTATGGACGTATTAATTATGGAAAGAATAGTGAATACTTAATAAACTCAGATAGTATAGCAAGTAAACTAGAAAATTTTTTAGGTCATTTTCTTCACGGATTAAAATTAAAATCTTATGAGTTTAAAAAATATAAAACAAAAAAAGAGACAAGAACTATTTCTTTAAACGTATTTGGAATTAAAAACAAACCTTCTCTTCAAAATCAACTTAAATTCAAAGCTTTAGAACAAGGAACCTTTTATGCAAGAGATTTAGTTTCTGAACCAGGAAATATACTTCATCCTGATGAATATGCTAAAAGATTAAGTTCTCTTAGAAAAGACGGTTTAAAAATAAATATATATGATAAAAAAAAATTAAAGAATCTTGGTATGAATGCTCTACTTGGTGTTGGCATGGGAAGTATTAGAGGATCGTATCTTGTTACAATGGAATGGAATGGTGCGAAAAACAATTCTAAACCTTTAGCTTTTGTAGGAAAAGGAGTAACTTTTGATACTGGTGGTTATTCATTAAAACCGGCAAGGTTTATGGAAGACATGACTTACGATATGGCTGGTTCTGCTACAGTAGTTGGGTTAATGAAAAATTTAGCTTTAAGAAAAGCAAAAATTAATGCTGTTGGTGTAGTCGGTCTTGTAGAAAATATGGTCAGTGGAGTTGCTCAAAGACCAGGTGACATAGTTAAATCTTATAGTGGAAAAACTATAGAAGTATTGAATACGGATGCCGAGGGAAGACTAGTTTTAGCTGATGCATTAACATTTACTGAGAAAAAATTTAAACCAAAAATCATAGTTGATTTAGCTACTTTAACAGGTGCAATCATAGTTTGTTTAGGATCCGAATATGCTGGACTTTTTTCAAATGATGACAAGTTATCTAAAGAAATTTTTTATGCAGGTGAAAAAGTTGAAGAGAAAGTGTGGAGAATGCCTCTTCATAAAAATTATGATAAACTTATGAACTCCAAAAATGCAGATATGCAAAATATTAATTATGTAGGAGGAGCTGGATCAACTACAGCTGCTCAATTTTTACAAAGATTTATTTTAAATAAAACTCCATGGGCACATTTAGATATAGCTGGAATGGCTTTTTCAAAATACGGAGGCGCTTTAAATTCTGGAGGTGCAACGGGGTTTGGAGTAAGACTGCTAAATCAATTAATAGAAGAAAATTATGAGTAATACAGAGCAAACTCTCTCAATAATAAAACCAGATGCGGTGGAGAGAAATTTGTCAGAAAAGATTAAATCAATTTTTTTAAAAAACAACCTATCAATATTAGACGCCAAAAAACTTCATATTTCTAAAGATGAGGCAGCTGAATTTTACAGAGTTCACCAGTCAAAACCGTTTTATGATCAACTTTGTAACTATTTGTCTTCAGGCCCCATAGAAGTGATGATTTTAGAGGGTAGTAATGCGGTATTAAAAAATAGAGAGTTAATGGGAGCAACAGACCCAAAAAATGCAATTGAGGGGACAATTAGAAAGCTTTATGGAATTTCAATAGATAAAAATTCAGTACATGGATCAGACTCAGTTGATAATGCAAAAATTGAAATAAATTTTTTTTTTAACAAATAGTATTTCTTGTAACTTTTATAACAGCTTCAGAAAATGCACTATATTCTAAATTTTGAGTCTTTTTTTTAAGTGACGCTATATCATCTTCTTTATTAATATAAAAAATTTTCTTTAGTATTATTTTACCTGCATCTAGTTTTTCAGTGACAAAATGTACCGTGCAACCAGTTTTTTTCTCGTTTTTTTGTAGCATTCTTTTAAAAGTTTCCAACCCTTTAAACTTTGGCAAAAGTGAGGGATGAATATTTATTATAGGCTTTCCAAAAGATCTTATAAATTTTTTAGAAAGGATTTTCATAAATCCTGCTAATAAAATTAAGTTTATATTATAACTTTTTAATTTTATTAATGTTTTATATTCAGACAGGCTCTGATTTTTATCAAATATATAATATGGAATGGACCACTTTTTTGCTAATTGAAGCCCTTCAGCATTTTTATTATTACTTACGATTAATTTTATTTTAATCGGAAAATTATAATTATTTGAATTTAAAATAAGCTTTTTTAAATTTGTTCCTCTACCTGAAATAAATACACAAGTATTGATTTTTACCATTTCAGATTATTATATAGGTTAAGCCTCTTTTTACTATTTTTTGAAATATAACCAATTTTATAAGGTAAAAAATTATTTTTAAAATATCTTTTAATTTTTTTATAATTATTTTCCTTTGTAATAAGACAAAAACCAACTCCACAATTAAAAGTTCTGAGCATTTCTTTGTCAGAAACATTCTTTGATTTTATCCAAGAAAAGATTTTTTGCACTCTTATTTTAGACAAGTCTATATTTGTCGTAAAATTATGAGGAACTGATCTCACAATATTTTCTACTATACCACCTCCAGTAATATTAGCCGCCGAATGAATTAAATTTTTTTTACATAAATTTAATATTTCATTTACATAAATTTTTGTTGGTTTTAAAAGATCTTTTTTTAATGAATAGGGCAACTTATTTTTTTTTAAAATATTTCTTACTAATGAATATCCATTTGAATGAATTCCAGTAGATGGTATTGCAAGAATGATATCACCATTTTTAATATTATCTCTGTTTAAAATTTTTGTTTTGGAAACTATACCCGTGCTAAATCCCGCTAAATCGAATTTATTTTTTTTGTATATACCAGGCATTTCTGCTGTTTCTCCTCCTACAAGATCACAATCAGCTAATTTACATCCTTTAATAATACCCGATAATATTTTTTTTAGTTTAGACAATTTAATTTTTTCTACGGCAATATAGTCTAAAAAAAATAATGGTTTTGCACCCTGAACAACTAAATCATTTACACACATAGCTACAAGATCTATACCAATAGTATTTAGTTGATTAAATTTGTCGGATAACTCAAGTTTTGTGCCGACACCATCCGTACAAGATACAATGACTGGTTTTTTTATATTTAAATTGCTAATATCGTATAAAGATCCGAAAGAACCTATATTATTTAAATAATTATTTTTATTCGCTTTTTTGACGTTTTTTTTTGATATTTTACCAATATGATTTACAAATTTATTTCCCAAAGAAATGTTAACGCCGCTATTTTTATAACTATAGAGTTTTTTTTTCATTAATAATAATGATAATTAGTAAAATATGAATATTTATAAACTTTCTATTCTCATAATAGTGATTTTGATAAAAACTGGAAATGTTTTATCAAATGAGAGTATATTTACTGTTAATAATATTGAAATTAATAAAAATAGCTTCAAAAATAACGACCAATTAATTGAACTCGCATTTAAAGCTGGATTTCAAAAACTAAATAATAAAATTTTGCTAGAAAAGGATATAGTCAAATTAAAAGATATTAGTCTTAAAAACATTAAAAATTTGGTCTCACACTACCAAATAGTAAAAAAAAAAAATGAAAATAACAAAGATCTAATTTTAGTAAATGTCTTTTTTAAAAGAAATAAGA
>MDTC01100965.1_pt1 | contig 12010 bp, 10 predicted proteins | sample 811181 | NCBI WGS metagenome assembly MDTC01 (sample SAMN05326644, study PRJNA326480) | marine metagenome | isolation source: seawater | place: Pacific Ocean: North | collected 2011
CACCTTGTCGGGCTCGGCGACGGCCTGACCCGATGCGGTTGACAGGCTGTCGAGGCTCTCGCTTCAGGCCGCGTTCAGACGGGATCGACGGACCGGCACGCGTCTTGCTGTAGAGTCGGTCATGCGCCTCCTGCTTCCCCTGCTCGCCGTGCTGCTCGCTGGCTGTCCCAAGGACCAGCCGGTCGAGTCGACCGTCACCACCGCGGATCTGGCCTCGCCCCCGCGCCTGCCGTCGCCCACCGCCGGCACCTACGCCCGGGTGGTGAAGGCACCGAAGGATCCCGTCGTGCGCGCGGTGCTCGGCGATCGCACCTGGGACGAGTCCCTGGCGGGTGCCGCCGCCGGGCTGGCCCTGGGGGCGACCTCGGAGCGGTCGGGGTTCAACCGGCGGGAGATCCGACAGGCGGCCTGGAACGCCGGCTATGCGTGGCCGGTGCTCGCGCTGGGCACCTGGCCCACCTCCGAGGCGGGCGCTCCCCCGCCGGGCGTGCGGGCCTGGCTGCAGGAGCAGCCCGCCGACCGGGACATCGGCCTGGTGCGGGCGCGGGGCGGGGGCAAGGACCTGTGGGTCGGCCTGGCGGGCACAGCGCTCATCGACCTCGGCATCGTGCCGCGCGAGGTCGCGTCGGGCACGTCGCTGACCCTGCCCGCCCGTCCCGGCGCCACCTGGCGGACCTCGGACGGGCTGGGGCGCATGGCCGAAGGGCCGCTGGACGCCGCCCACGACGTCGTGTTCGACGCGCCGGGCGAGTGGGTCGTGCAGATCTCGGACCGCGGGGGGGACCTGGCGCGCTTCGTCGTCTACGTCGACGAGGAGGCCGCGAAGACACCGGTGCTGCCGCCGCGCAACGTCTCGATCGTCGACAAGCAGGAGGCGATCGCGCGCATCCAGGAGCTGGTGACGCGGGCCAGGGAGGAGTACCGCGCCCCGAGCGTGATCTTCGACCCGCTGCTCGACAAGGCGGCCGCGGATGCGAGAGCCAAGGACCTCGACCCGGCCGCCCAGGCCCGAACCCTGTCCGGCAGCCCGGAGACCGCCGTGGGCGGCCGGTGCGTGGCGGGCTCGGTCGAGGACTGCATCGACCAGCTGCTGTGGAACCCCAGGAGCCGCCGCGCCTTCGTCGAGGGCAAGCCGTGGGCGATGGGCTTCGACGTGGCCTGGACCCCGGAGCGGGTCGACATCATCGCGGTGATGGTCGCCAGCTGACCGTCGCCTGAACAACTCGAGGATCCGGCTTGGAGCGGCATTCTGTCGCTCGGGTGCGGACGAGGAGAGGAGACATGCCTGAACTCCGTGCGCTTCTGTGCGCCCGCTGTCCCTGGAGGTTCGATGAACCGCGCTCTCCTCGTGATCTCGCTGATCTTCCCGCCGCTCGCCTACGCTGACGAGGCTGAGGACGAGTCCAACATCCCCGACGGTCCCCGGGTCGGTGTGGGGATCGGCATCCGTGCGCCGACGGACTCCCTGGCCCCCAACGTGGCCAGCGTGCGGATCCGGGCCAAGGACGGCTTCGACCTCGAGCCCGAGATCGGCCTGCACCTGCGGCACGCCGGGTACCAGGGAGCCGAGGAGCTCGACCTGGGCCGGAGCGGGAGCCGGACCGCGTACTTCGGCCTGGATGGCCGCTTTCGGGTCGCCCGTCGCGGCGACCTGGAGCTGATGGCGATCGCCCGTCTGGTCGGCGGCGCCTACGCCATCCGCACCGAGGCTCCCGGCTCGCCGGACACGACGAACCGAGGCACCCATGGCGCGCTCGGCTGGGGTCTGGGGGCGCAGTGGTGGGCGAGCCCCCGCCTGTGCCTGAGCGGAGACCTGCGCAGCGAGGTGTTCTCGGTGGGGCGGGGCCAGACCGTGATCGACGGCGGTGAGCCCTCGGCCACGTCGACCTCGTTCAACGCGAGCCTCGCGCTGCAGCCCTCCGCCCGGGTGATGGCCCACGTCATGTTCTGACGGGGCCACCGGCCATCAGAGCAGGTCGATCGTCACCTTTCCGGCGGCGGAGTTCGCGCCCGTGGTGGCCGAGGCATTGGAGCCGGCGTTGTAGGAGCCGCCGCCGCCGCCCGCTCCCCAGCGAGCCGGGCAGCCGCCCGCGTAGTTGTTGCCGCCGCCGCCGCCGTTGTAGCCGCCGCCGCCGCCGCCCGCGCCGGTGTTGTCGCTGGCGCCGCCGCCGCCGCCGAAGCCGCCGTCGGCGAAGTTGTAGCTGGTGTGGCCGAACAGGCCGCCGACCGCGCCGTTGCGGGGAGCCTCTCCGCCCTCGCCGCCGGGGCTGCGGATGGTCTGCCCGTCTTCGCCGTCGGTGAGCCAGCCGCCGCCACCCGCGCCGGTGGAGAAGCTGCCGATGTCGACTCCGCGCTTGCCGCCGTTGCCCCCGGTGCCGCCGGCCCCGTTGCCGGTGCCCTGGTTCGTCCCGCTGGTGGCGGTGTCCGTCGGAGTCGTCGTCGCCGAGCCATCGCCGCCGTAGACCGGCGTGGTGCCGCAGCTCTCGGCGCCCCCGCCCCCGCCCGCCGCGACCAGGAGCGGCGTGGTCGCCATGACGTTGGTGTAGACGAAGCTGGCACCGCCGCCGCCACCCACGTAGGGGTAGCCGGTCTGGTTGCTGGTATTGCCGGTCTGACCGACGATCACGTAGAGCGTATCGCCCTTCTTGAGCGCGAAGTCGCCGCGCACGCGAGCGCCCTTGCCCGGGCCCAGGCCGCCGCCCCGCGCCCCATAGCCCTCGATCCGGTAGGTGCCGGTGTAGGGCACCGTCCACGCCTGGATCCCCGCCGAGACGGTGACCTCACCGGCCAGGGTCGTGCCCGAGTATTCCGACGAGCACTGGCTCGACGACGGACCGGTGGTGCTGGTCTGCCCGCAGGTGGTGAACGTCCGGATGCCGGTCCAGTCCGACACCGTCACGGTGCTCGACGCGACCGTCGCCGAGCTGGCGGTGCCGTCCGAGGCGCTCACCCGGCACTCCCAGTTGTCGCCGTCGGCGGTCGCGGACGAGGACAGGGTCACCGACGTCGCCGTGGTCGAGGTTGCGCTGTACGACGAGCCGCCGCGGTACCAGGTGTAGGTGTAGGTGATGCGGTCGGCGTCGGCATCGGTCGACGGGGTCGTGAGCGAGCAGGTCAGGTCCTCGGTGGAGCGAGGCGCGCTGGGGCCGAGGCCGACGACCGGGTCCGTGGGCGGGGTGTTCACGATGGTGAGGGGTCCGGCGACGAGCGGCACGCTGGTGTCGTCACCGTCGAGGGCGGTCACGCTGACGGCCACCTTGTCGCCCTTCACGAAGTTGCTGCTGCCCAGCGTGGAGCTGCTCGACGAGACCGAGCTGCCGTTCACGGTCCAGGCGTAGCCGTAGGAGATCGTGTCCCCGTCGAGGTCGGTCGCCTCGGCGGTGACGGTGAGGTCGTCCGCCGTGCCCGCCGGATCCGGCGCGAGCACCGCGCTGACCATGACCGGCGCGCTGTTGGCGACCGTGGCGGTCTCGGAGCTCACCGGCGCGCCGTCCTCTTCCCCGTCGTTCGGCGTGACGGTGACGACGACGAGCTGGCCCTTGCCGTACAGCTTCGATGGCAGGGTGTCCGTCGTGGTGGTCTTCGTCGTCGTGCGCGCCTCCCGGCCGTCGACGGTCCAGACGAAGGTCAGCTCGACCGGATCGGCGTCCGCGTCGACCGCTCCGACCGCGGTGGCGGTCACGTCCTCATCGGCCTTGGGGGCGGTCGTGTCGAGGTCCACCTGCGCGATCACCGGGGCGGTGTTCACGACGGTCACCTCGGGTGTGACGACGGGATCGCCCTCGTCGTCCCCGTCGAAGGGCGTGAGCGTGCACTGCAGGCGGTCGCCCTTCTTGAAGCTGCCCGAGAGGGTCGGTTCAAAGCCACCATCCGAGCCGCTGACGGTCCAGGCGTAGCGGTAGCCCTCGGCGTCGCCGTCCGCGTCCATCCAGCCGGCAGGCACGACGCTGACGGTGTCGGCGACGCGGATGACGTCCGGGGCGAGCGCCGCGCTGTCGACCGAAGGGGCGGTGTTGCCGATGGTCACCGTCGGCAGCTGGTGCTCGGAGCTGTCGGTGTCGTCGGACAGGGTGAGGGTGAGCCCGACGACGTCGCCCTTCTCGAAGGTGCTCGCGGCCAGGGTGTCGCTGTCCGTGCCCGCGGCGGTGCCGTTCACGGTCCAGGCGTGGGCGACGGTGAAGCTGTCGCTGTCGACGTCCTCGATGTCGGGGCGCACGGTGAGGTCGTCCTCGGTGCGGGGCTCTGCAGGGGCGTAGGTGGACGACAGCAGCGCGGGCGCGGTGTTGAGCACGGTGGTGGTCGCCACGCTGGCGTTGCCGGCGTCGTCCTTCTCGTCGACCGGCAGGACGGTCACCTCCCACACCTGATCGCGGGCGGTCGCGGACGCGGGGATGGTCTGCAGTCCGTCGAACTCGGATGCGGCGGCGCCGTCGACGGTCCAGGTGATCTGGTAGCTGATCGCGTGGCCCTGCTCGTCCACCGAGGGCTCGAAGATCTGCAGCACCAGGTCGTCGACGGTGGTCGGCGCCTCGGGATCGATGCGCACGCCTGCGTCGGTGGGTGGGTCGTTGCAGGCGGCGAGGGCGAGGGCAAGGGCCAACGGGCCGACGACGGACGTCGAGCGGAGCATGGGGCAATCCAGGCTTGGGGGGGACGGGAGTGTGCCGCATGCGAGCGGTCTGCGGGCCGGCCATCCGGTTTGCCACGCGATTGCCGGCGGTTGCAGGGTGCAACGGCCGTGGCGCGAGGGGCCGGGCGGAGTACGGGAGCACGCGTCGGGCGGACCGGTTTCCGCTCCGAGCCTACTGTGAACGCCCTAGGAGGGGACAATGAAGCGACTGGTCCTGATCACTGCCATGCTGGCCCTGCCCACCCTGGCCCTGGCCGAGGACGAGGACAACATCCCGACCGACACCGCAGTCGGCGTCGGCATCGGCATTGCAGCCCCCACGTCGTCGTTTGCACCCAACGTGGCCAGCGCCCGCTTCCGCCTGGCGGACGGCTTCGCCATCGAGCCGACCCTGCAGTTCGCCGTCGACAACGGCCGGTCCGTCGTCGAGGTGCCTGACGACGAGACCACCGACTCGACCCGCGCCCTGGCGCTGAACCTGGGCGTGGACGCGCGCTTCCGCCTGGCCCAACGCGACAACGTCGAGCTGATGGGCATCGGCGGCGCGTTCCTCGGTACCTCGGTCAACACGAACGACCCCGAGGGCTCCGACAACAACACGACCACCAGCGGCACCAGCGTGGGCCTGGACTGGGGCATCGGGGTGAACTGGTGGGTGCACCGCAGCTTCTGCGTGAGCGCCGACGTGCAGAACCCCCTGTTCGCCATCTCGTCCAGCAAGACCACCCAGGAGGGCTTCGACGGCTCCCAGCGCACGTCGAACACCAGCATCGACATCGCGTTCCTGCCGGTGGCGCGGATGATGGGGCACGTGACGTTCTAGGGCTCGATCTCGGTCTCGTGCTCGAGGTTCGAGCACGAGCACTCCGCCGCGTCGGAGCCACGCTCGACCGTCTCCGGAGGCGCTGAGCGGCGGACGGGTCGCGCGTCCGCTCACCGACACCCCAGCCGCTCCTGACGCCCGCGGAGTCCCACCCGCAGGGCGTCGGGATCGTCGACCGAGGTCACGGCTCCCGCGGCGTCGTAGGTCGTGGTCTTGCCGCAGTGGGCGCCGTACTGCCAGCCCTCCTCCTTGCGCTGCAGCCAGCCGTCGGGGTGGAAGTACCAGACGGTGCCGTGCCAGCCGTCCCCCTGGAACGCGCCGACCGCGGCGGGCTTGCCGGGGCCGTGCCACTCGATGCGGTCGCCGGCGGGGTGCAGGCTCACGGTCGACTGGAACTCGGTCTGCAGCCGCCCGGTGTCCGAGAACAGCCACGCGTAGCCCACCGTGCGCCTCTGCTGGGCGGGCGTCGGGTCGAGCGGGGTGCCGCCGGGGAACACGGCGTGGCTGCGCAGCGTGCCGTCGGGGCCGTACTCGACGCGCTCGTAGACGTCCCCTTCGCGATCGAGGAGCATCCAGCGTTTTCGGCCGTCTGGCGTCGGGTACAGCATGGGGAAGCGCTCCTGGTCGGCGTCGCTGCCGCCGAGGACCGTGCCGTCCGACGCCCACCACCCCCAGCGGCCGACGGGCCTGCCCTGGTCGTGGTGGCCGAGCATGACGACGTTGCCGGCTGCATCGAGACCGAGCTGGTCGCCGTGTGCCCGGCCGCGCTCGAAGTGTTCGATCCACACGCCGCCCCCGGAGCGCGCCCGGACGTGGGGACCATGGCGGCGCTGCTCGCCGTCCAGGCACCGGACACCGCCGCCGGTGAGGGTGCCGCCGGGCCCCAGCTCGCCCTTCGCGGTCGTGCCCGCCGGGCAGAACGGCTCCGTCCAGAAGGGCGCGGGGGGCGGTGGTCGCGGAGGCGCCGGGTCCGACTTCACCCCCACCTCGGGGTGCGCCCTGCCCACCTCGGGCGCTGCGGTCGCCAGCGTGCCCAGGAGCGTCAGGACCAGGATCATGCGTGCCTCCGTGTCCTTCGACCGGCCCCGCTCGCCCCCGTTCCCCGAGTCAGTGCTTCGACGGCGGAGGCAGCTTGCCGAGCATGTCTCCCGGCTCGACCCCGTGCTCGCGGAACCAGCCCTCGTTGACCTCGAGCGCGTACATGGCCGGTCCGCCCGACTTCGTGCCGCGCTGGCTCATGGGCTGCATATCCGAGATCGACAGGATCTTGCCGCTCTTGTCGGCAAACGCGATGGACAGGGGGAAGCGCACGTTCTTCATCCAGAAGCTGCGCTCCTTCTCGTCCGGGTAGATGAAGAGCATGCCCTCGTTCGCGCCCAGGCCGTCGCGGTTCATGACACCGCGGGCGCGTTCTTCCCCGTCGTCGGCGACCTCGACCAGCATGCTGTGCTCGCCGACCGTGATGGTGGTGGTGGGCAGGGCGTGCCGCTTGCACGCGGTCGCCATGACTGCGGTGCCGGCCAGGGCCAGGAGCAGGTGGCTGCGGTTCACAACAGGCTCCCTTGGGGATCGTCGGGGTCGTCTGGGGAGTCGTCGCCCAGGTACGCGCCGATGAGCTCGGCGCCCCGGCGGGTGACGACGCGGCCGCGGGGGGTGCGCTGGAGGTAGCCCTGCTGGATGAGGTAGGGCTCGTAGGTGTCCTCGATGGTATCGCGCGACTCGCCGATCGCCGCCGCCAGCGTGTCCAGGCCGACCGGTCCGCCGCTGAACTTGTGGACGATGGTCGAGAGGATCCGCCGGTCCATCTTGTCGAGGCCGGACGCGTCCACCTCCAGCCGATCCAGGGCGTGGTTGGCGATGTCCGCGTCGATGGTGCCGGTGCCTTCGATCTCGGCGAAGTCCCGCACCCGGCGGAGCAGCCGGTTCGCGATCCGCGGCGTGCCCCGGGCCCGGCGAGCCAGCTCGGTGCAGCCCTCGCGGGTCAGCGGCACGCCGAGGCGATCCGCGCTGCGAGCCAGGATCAACGCCAGCTCTGTCGCATTGTAGAAGTCGAAGGTGGCGTGGATGCCGAAGCGCGCGCGCAGGGGCGCGGTGAGCATGCCCGAGCGGGTGGTGGCGCCGACCAGGGTGAAGCGGCTGACCGGCAGCTTGACCGACTGGGCGCCCGGACCCTGGCCGATGACCACGTCCAGCTCGAAGTCTTCCATGGCGGGGTAGAGCACTTCCTCGACCGCGCGGTTCAGCCGGTGGATCTCGTCGATGAACAGGACCTCGCGATCCTCCAGGTTGGTGAGGATCGCCGCGAGGTCCCCGCCGCGCTCGATGCTGGGCCCGGACGCCGTCCGGTAGGGCACGCCCAGCTCCTCCGCGATGATGTTCGCGAGCGAGGTCTTGCCCAGGCCGGGTGGTCCGGCGAGGAGCACGTGGTCCAGGGGCTCACCCCGGCCGAGGGCGGCGCGCATGTACACCCTCAGGTTCTCTACGATCCGCGGCTGACCGACAAACTCGTCCAGGCTGCGCGGACGCAGGGCGGGATCGTGTCGCTCGAGCTCGTTGGGGTCGACCAGACGCTCCATGTCAGCTCCGGAGGCTCGACTGCAGGGCGACGCGCACGCGCTGGCCGACCGGCGTGTTCTCGTCCAGGCCCGCCTCGCTCACCCGGATGCGGGCCGCGTCGATCTCCGCCTTCGTCCAACCGAGTCGCTCCAGGGCGAGCGCGAAGGTGTCGACGGTGGGGGCGGTGCGTGGGGGCGTGGCGGCAGAGGTCGGGGCGGCAAAGCCCGCGGCGGGTAGCTTGCCCTTCAGCTCCAGCGCCAGGCGCTGGGCGGTGCGCTTGCCCACGCCGGAGATGCGGCAGAGGGCAGTCACGTCGTCGGTCTCGACCGCGCGCACGAGGCCGGGCAGGTCGAAGGCCTCCAGCGCGGCGAGGGCGAGCTTGGACCCCACCTTGTTGACGCCGAGCAGCACCACGAAGGCCTGCTTCTCGGCGGCGGTCTCGAAGCCGAACAGGGTGATCGCGTCCTCGCGCACCTGGGTGCTGATGATGGCGGTCACCTCGCCCTCGGCCTGCGACCACGCGTCCAGGGTGCGGCCGGGGGCGTGCACCTCGTAGCCGACGCCGCCCACGTCGAGGATGGCGACGTCGGGGGTGCGGTCGACCAGGACTCCGCGTAGCAGGCCGATCATCGGGCAATGCTCCGGGCCGCGAGCACGCGGGCGTGGTGGTGGTGGGTGATGGCGATGGCGAGCGCGTCGGTCACGTCCGCGGGACCGTCGGGCAGCGAGCCGAGCAGCATGCCGACCATGCGGGCGACGGCCTTCTTGTCGGCCCGTCCGTGGGCGCCGACGGTGCGCTTGATGGTCATCGGGTTGTACTCGGCGGGCTCGTAGCCGCATCGGGTGGCGGCCAGCAGGGCCACGCCGCGGGCGTGACCGAGGCGCAGGGCGCTCTCCGCGGACTTGTGCTTGAAGATGGACTCGATGGCGACGGCGTCGGGGCGAACCTCGGTGATCGCGCGCTCGAGGCCGTCGTAGATCGCGGCGAGCCGGTGGGCCATCGGGTCCTTCGACGAGGTGCGGATGAAGCCCGCATCGACGAGATACAGCCTGCCCCGTCGCTTCTCGACGGCGCCGAAGCCGGTGACGGCGGATCCGGGATCGATTCCGAGCACGAGCACGGCGGGACTCTGGGGCGGGGAGGAGCGGCGGGAGCGGGGGAGGGAGCCGCAGTCTAACGCAGGGAGGGATGCAGCCGGCGGGCGACAGGGTGCGGGGGTCCTCCGAGGTCTGGGAATCTGGGTGGAACCCGAATTTTTTATTCACACTTCGCAGTTCTGTACGTAGTGTGGGTGCATTCTCAGGGGAGGTTCTGTGCGTACCAGGCTCATGCTGCCGTTCTTGCTGCTCGCGTGCCAGGCTCCGGCCGGGCCGGGCGTCCAGCCACCGCTGGTGGACGATCCCGTCGATCCGGGCACGGACGACGGTCGCGTAGACTGGCAGATCTCGGAGCGCGCCATCGCACTCCCGACTGATGATGCTGGCGTCATCGTCATCATCGACGAGGAGGGTGAGGCGGTCGTCACTCTCGACGTGGGCAGCCGCCTCGGCGGTCCGCCGGTGATCCGAGACGGCCAGGTGTACGCCAGCCTGCGCGATGAGCGCTCGGTCGTGGCCTACCGGCCCGCCGGACGGGACGGGGTGCGCAAGCTGGAGGAGATCTCCCGCATCGAGGTCGGCCCCGAGCCGCGTGACCTGGTGCTCATCGATGGCACCGACACCGGCTGGGTCGCCGTCTCCCAGGACGACGCGATCCGCAAGTTCGACTTCGCCACCGGGCAGATCGTCGACGAGTACGCGGTGGACGGACATCCCCAGTGGCTGACCCCCCTGGCTGCGGACGGTGAGCTGATCATCGCCAGCCAGGTCGGCGATCGCGTGCACCGGCTGGTCGGCGGCAACATCCTGCCGATGGCGCTCCCCGGTCGCGAGCGCGTGGCCCGCCGCCCGTACTCGGCTCGGGTGACCGGTCGCCCGGTGGTGGACGCCGACGACGGCACCCTGTGGATCCCGGTCCTGTACGCGGACACCAACCTGATGCCGATCACGGTCGTCGGCGGCGGCCACACCGAGCGACCCACGAACTACAACGCCCCCGACTCCGGTGGAGACGGCAACTTCGAGGATGAGCTGCTCATCGGCGGCGGCAGTCGCTTCATGGCGGCCCTGGTCGCCGCTCCGGCGGATGCCTCCCGCATCGAGGCCTCGTCGACCGTGATCCTGGCTGGCCGGGACAACGGTGATGCGGTGCGCGGTGTGTTCAACGAGGTCTGGGCCGCTCCGGACTCGGACCTGGTGGTCGTGGCCGTGCAGGGCGCACGCTCGCTCCTGGCCGCGCGTCCGCTGCAGCGGTCGGGTGCCGATCATCCGCGAGCCGGGATGTTCGACCAGCACCTCGCGGCGGTGATGCCCGCGCCCGATGGGCCCAGCGGCATGGCCGTCGTCAACGGCAACCTGTACGCCTACGGCCAGTTCGACCGGCAGCTGATGGCCTACGGCTACAGCAACATCGAGCACACGGTCGAGCCCATCATGAGCCGCTTCCTGCGCCTTCCGGCCGGGGCGCGCGCCCAGGTGCTCGAGGTCGACCCGGAGCTCGCCCGTGGCGCCTCACTGTTCCACGCCTCCAACGCCGATGACATGGTGGACCATCAGGCGGGCCTGTCGTGCGCCAACTGCCACGCCGAGGGCCTGCTGGACGGACTCACCTGGAACTTCCCCGAGGCCGCCCTGCAGACGCCGACGCTCGCCGGCAACAAGAGCGCCCAGGAGCCCGTCACCTGGAACCGCAGCGTGCCCACGGTCGCGGACGAGGTCTTCCTGACCACGGTCGACCGCATGGGCGGCATGGGTCCCGGTGACGGCGACGTGGACGCGATCGTCGCCTGGATCGACTCCGTGCCCCTGCCGGACACCCGGCCCCTGTCCGTGGATGAGGCCGCCATCGAGCGCGGCGCAGAGCTGTTCACCGATCTGGGCTGCGACGGCTGCCACTCGGGCGACCAGCTGACCGATCGCGGCGCCTACTGGATGGGCCTGGACGACGTGCGCACCCCGACCCTGCTGGGCATCCGGGCCACCGCTCCGTACTTCCACGACGGCTCGGCGCCGACGCTGAGCGCGGTGGTCAAGGAGGACGGTCACTTCGGCCAGGTGCCGCTCCGTCCGCTCTCCAGCGCCGAGGTCGCCGACCTGGTGTCGTACCTGGAGATCCTCTAGGGCGGAGCTCGGGTAGCGACTACTTCGCGGCCGGTGCCTCGGTCGCGGAGCCGCAGTCTACCTGGGCGCAGTCGGCCTCGCTGGGCTCGACCTGCAGGGTGGCGTGACCGATGCCCAGCCTGGCGAGCCGCGCGTGGGCGTCCTGCATCACGTCCTCGGGCGGGTCGTCGCTGACCAGGTGGGCGGACGCGAGGGCGGTGATGCCGTCCAGCGACCACACGTGCAGGTCGTGCACGGCCTTCACCCGGGGATCGGCCATGAGGGCGTCGCGGATGGGTCCGACCTGGGTGCCCCGCGGCGGGAGCTCGAGCAGGACCCGGGCGCTGTCGATGAGCACCCGGCGGGTGGTCCACAGCACCAGCGCGGCGATGCCGAGGCTGATCCAGGCGTCGGCGGCGGACCAGCCGACCAGCAGCAGGCCGGCGGCGGCGATGGCGCCCACGCTGCCCAGGGCGTCCGCCATCATGTGGGCGAGGGCTGCTCGGATGTTGAGGTTGTTCCGGTCGGCCAGCCACAGGGCGAGCGCGCTGCCGAGGTTGATGACGAGCCCGATGGCCCCGACGACCAGCACCGGCCAGCCCGGAACGTCGGGGGGACCACCCGCGAGTCGGGCGACGGCCTCCCAGGCGATCCAGGCGCAGGCGAGCACCAGCACGACGCCGTTGGTGAACGCGCCCAGCACCTCGGCCCGCTTCAGGCCGTAGGTCATGTTCACGGTCTGCTGGGCCCGGGCGAGCTGGGCGGCACCCAGGGCGAGGGCGAGGGCCGCCACGTCAGACAGC
>MDTC01241430.1_pt1 | contig 12009 bp, 11 predicted proteins | sample 811181 | NCBI WGS metagenome assembly MDTC01 (sample SAMN05326644, study PRJNA326480) | marine metagenome | isolation source: seawater | place: Pacific Ocean: North | collected 2011
GCTCTCCGCCCGGATGAGCCCCTTCAAGGCCACTTCATCCAGGAGGCAAGCCGGCTGGTCCATGCCCCGCCACGCCCCCCTCCGTCAGGTCTCCGGGACTCCGCTCCTCCGTGTTGAACGCAGATGTTCGAAGCTCCGACTCCCCCTCTGCGCAGCCCTCTGTGCCTCTGAGCCTCTGTGCCGAGAGTCATCACGACCCGCCAAGATCCTCGTCCCAACAAAGAAAAAGCCGCCTCGATCCTGTCGAGACGGCACCTTCTTCAACGAGTCTCGAGGTCCTAGCCCTCGTCCTCTTCGACGTCGTAGTCCCGCCAGGAACGACCGCTGGCGCGGCGGTTGGGCTTGCGGGGTGCGCGCTGGGGGGCGCGCTCGGGGTCGCGCTCCTTCTTCTCGCGCTGCTTCTTCGAGAAGTCGCGACGCTTGCGGTCGTCGAACTCGTTCTCGAACGGCGGGGGAGGCCCGTCGGGGATCTGCGGAGGCATCGGGGGACGGGGACCGCCGCGGGGGCCGCCGGGACCGCCTGGACCACCGGGGGCGCGACCGCGGGTCACGACCTGGGGCCCACCGCCGGGACCACCTCGGTAGCCGCCGCCGCTACGACCGGGAGGGCCGCCACGACCGCCGCCCGGACCACCGCGGTAGCCACCGCCTGGACCGGATCGCGGACCGCCGCTCGAGCGGGGACCACGACCGCGCGGGCCGCCTCCTCCACCACCACCGCCCCGCTCCTGCGCCTCGTTGACGCGGATGGTGCGGCCGTCGAGGAATGCCCCGTTCATGGCCTGGATCGCGGACTGGGCAGAGCCCTCGTCCGCAAAGTTCACGAAGCCGAATCCCCGGCTGCGTCCGGTCTCCCTGTCGAGGATGACCTTGGCCTCCACGACTTCTCCGTGCGCCTCGAATGCGGCTCTAAGGCCAGCATCATCAGTGTTGAAGGACAGTCCTCCAACGAACAGCCTGGTGCCCATGGCTCCGTCTCGGTTTCGCGCGTGGCGGGGGTCCTGGCCCCGGGTGGAAAGATGGCAGGACTATAGCACTGCCGTGCACATCGGTCAGGCCGTGTGCTCCAAGAACGAGATTGGATCGGCCGGCGCCGGAGCGGGGGCCGGCGGTAGCTCCCCCAGATACTCGATGCTTCGCCGAATCTCCGGGGCCACCACGGCGAGGTCTGCGGCCTCGACGAGGAGGCGATCCACTTGCTCCGGGCTCACCAGCCTGCGGCGCACCGCGTCCTGCACGAGCCCGGACACGCTGGCCGACGCGAGGTCGCCCTGATCGATGCAGCGCCGGAACACTGCCTGAACGCCGGGAATAGCGATCCGGCCTCGCCGCCACAGCACGAGCGCCGCCTGCAGCCACGAGAAGACCGGCGTCACCCGGGAGGCAAGGGGGGCGAACCGCTCCAGCGGTCCACCCGCATCGAGGCGGATGAAGATGTCCTCGACCGCGTCGGCCCGGGGGGCCTTGGCCAGGGCGGCCAGGCCACGCTCGATGTCGTCGGTGTACGCGCCACCCCGCTCGAGGACCTCGCGCACCTGGTCGGGCCCGATCCGCCCGGAGATGGCGTCGGCGTAGACGGCGTACACCGCCGCGTCGACCTCGGCGTCGTCGCCGAACAGGGTCTCGGTGTCGCCTGGATCGTGACCGACGCGCTCGGCGAGGAGGTGGGGGAGCTTGTACCCGACCTGACCCCACACGGCGCGCAGCCGCCCGCGCCGCAGGTTGCCCAGGTTGTCCTTGAGGGTGAGCTTGTCGACCCGGATGCCGTCCATCGCGAGCTTCTCGGTCAGGGTGCGGCGCATCTGCTTCGGCGATCCCGAGACCACGGTGGTGCGGCTGGCCGGGTCGTGCTGCTGCAGCGCGCGCAGGAGCGCTGCAGAGCCGGGGGTGTTGCGCTTGGCGGCGGCCGGCTCGAGCGCCGTGCGCACCAGCGCCCGGACGCTGCCGAACTCGGTGTGCAGGTAGGTCTTGTCGAGATCCCAGCGGTAGACGTGCATGGGTCGTCCGCTACCCCGGGTTAGGGTCCGGCGCATGCCCGCCCTCGAAGACGTCCCGCCCCAGCTGATGCCGGCGCTCACAGCACTCACGGCCAGGCTCAAGCACGACCTGGGCAAGTACATCGCCTTCGCCGCGCGCTGGCTGCCCGAGGATGCCGCCGCGGACGAGCGGCTCGATGCCCTGCGCGCCGATCTGCTGCAGACCCGCCGTGGTCCGGACGGGGTCCAGGACGCCGCCTCGGTGTGGCAGGGCTACGCGGCGATGCTGCTGGGAACGGAGCCGCTCGAGGGAGAGCACGCGGTGGACCTGGCCGACGACCCTGACGTCGCGGCTATCGTGACCGCCATGACCGACCTCGGACCGGTGCTCGCTTCCCTGCGCGCCGAGACGGAGCTGACGCCCGACGCCCTGGCCGCAGCACTCGCCCTCACCCGAGAGGTCTCCGCCCGCTGCCGAACCCTGAACCGTCGAGCGGCCGAACGTGCCAGCTCGGCGGTCGCCGCCGAAGAGGCCAACCCCACACATGGCTGACATCCTCGTCATCGACGATCAGGACCGTACCTTCGACCTGTGCCGCCGGGCCATCCCGGAACACCGCTACCGCGGTCCGGCCCGGTCCTTCCGCGAGGCGTCCGAGCTGCTGGCCCGAGCCCGCGGACGGGTCGATCTGGTGCTCCTCGACGTGCACTTCGACATCCCCGCGGAGGACCTGCTCGGCTTTCAGGAGGGCATGGGGACGCGCCAGATCGATGCGCTGAAGTCGCGCCAGGGGCTGCACATCCTCGAGGCGCTGCGCAAGCGCGATCCCGAGCTGCCGGTCGTGCTCATGACCGCCCGGGAGGAGCTGACCCTCGAGCGCGAGGTCGCGGACGAGGACTTCACCTACTTCCTCGACGACGAGTACGTGGACGCCCGGGATCTCCGGGTCCAGATCGCCCGGATCGTCGAGGCGCGCCGGGGTCAGGAGGCGGACGGCCCGGTGTTCTGGGGGCGCACCCTGGCCCTGCGCAAGCTCCGCCAGCGCCTGTCCGTCCTCGCCCGCGGGGGGCTGCCGGTCGTGCTGCTGGGTCCGACCGGCACCGGCAAGAGCCTGCTCGCGCGGCACTACGTGCATCCCCGCAGCGGTCGCAGCGGGCCGTTCGTCAGCGTGGACCTCTCGACCGTGCCCACCGACCTCATGGCGGCCCAGCTGTTCGGCAGCGTGCGCGGGGCGTACACCGGATCCGTGGCTGACCGGATCGGGGCGTTCGAGGCGGCGAACGGTGGCACCCTGTTCCTCGACGAGATCGGCAACCTGACGCTCGGCGCGCAGAAGATGCTGCTCTCGGTCCTGCAGGAGGGCGCGGTCACCCGGCTCGGGGACACCAAGGAGCGCTCGGTCGACGTCAAGCTGGTCGTCGCCACCAACGACGACCTCGCCGAGCGCGTCCGCGACGGGTCCTTCCGCTCGGACCTCTTCATGCGGCTCAACCCCGCCGCAGCGGTGCACCTGCCACCCCTGGTGGATCGCCAGCTGGAGCTCGATCGCCTGCTCGACCACGTCCTCGAGCACGCCCTGTCCCGCCCGGCCCTGCGCGACCTGGTCACGGAGGTGCGCCGGCGCAACGGCCTGCCTGACGGCCCGGTGCAGCTCTACGCCGGCAGCGGGATCCCCGACGCCGAGCCCGGCGTGCTCCACCTGCTCTTCCCCGAGCGATCCCTGCGCCTGCTCCGGGGACACGACTGGCCGGGCAACCTGCGCGAGTTCGCCATGGTCGCCGAGAACGCCGTGCTGTTCGCCCTTGCGGAGGTTGCGGCGGTGCCGGGCGGCGACCGGGCGGACGTGGTCCAGGTGCGCCCGAAGATCGTGCGCGACCTGCTTGCCACGGGCTCGCTGGAGGCGTCGGATCACTTCGGTGACGGCCTCACCGTGCGGGTCACCCTCGAGCCCGCCGACACCCTCAACAAGGTCGCCCAGGGCTGCGAGCGCCAGTACTTCCAGCAGCTCTACCTCACCCACGGCGGCGACTTCGGCGTGATGGCCGAGATCCTGCTCGGAGACTCCGAGCACGCCCGCAAGGTCCAGCTGCGGTTCAACCAGCTGGGCCTGAAGGTCCGGGAGCTGAAGGAGCGGCTGCCTTGAGCATGCGTCGGGCCGGCGCCGGAGCCGTGCTGGCCCTGGTGCTCACGACCATGCCGGCCTCGGCGGATCCCCCGGTGGGCCTGTCCCCTGCGGAGGAGCTGTTCTGGAGCCAGGCGGAGGAGCTCGAAGAAAGAGGAAGGTTGGAGCAGGCGATTCGTGCCTGGCGCCAGGTGGCGCGGGCGACGGAGCGGCCCGAGGCGACCCTGGCGCTCGCGAGGCTGCTGATCGAGGAGGGGCGCCAGCCCGAGGCGGAGGCGGCCCTGCGGGCTGGGCCTGACGACCGGGACGTGCAGGTCGCGCTCGTGCGGCTGCTCCTCGGGGAGGGCCGCCCCACCGAGGCCCGCGACGTGCTGGGCGGGCTGACCGCGTACTCCGACCGCGAGCTGGTCCTGCTGCGGGCGTGGGCGCTCGTCGGCGAGGATCCCCTGGAGGCGGCCGAGGGGCTGCGAGACTGGCTGGGATTCGCCCGAAACGGACCCCTGGACCCCGAGGATGCGGAGACGGTCACCCGCGCGATCGTGCTCGAGCTGCTGGAGGCGGACGAGGAGCAGGCGGCCCAGGAGCTCATGGACGCGGTGGCGACCACGGTGCCGGAGACGGAGGAGGCGCTCGATCCCCTGCGCCAGCGGGCGGAGATCGCGCGACTGGCGCGGCAGTTGATGCGGGCGGGGGAGCGTCCCCTGGACGCCGACGGGCGCAGGCGGCTGCGGGAGGCGCGGGCCCTGTGGGAGGCGGGCGAGGCGGAGGCTGCGGCGGGCATGCTCGACGCGCTCATCGTGCAGGCGCCGGCCAACCCGGAGGTGCGCGGCCTGCGGGCCCGGGTGCTGCTGGCCCTCGATCGCCCCGCGGAGGCCGAGGTCGAGCTGCGGGCTGCAGAGGCGCTCGATCCGCTGGACCCGCGCTGGCCGACCGCGCTCGGAGAGCTGCTCGCGGACAGCTACGGCGGGCGCTTCGACCCCGACGCGGTGCTCGCATGGGATCGGGCGTTGTCCCTGGAACCTCGGCGAGCGGAGGTGTGGCTGTCGAAGGCGATCGTCGAGCTGCGGCTGGCGTCGGGTGGCGACGCGGGCTGGCAGGAACGGGCGCGGCGATCGCTGCAGCGCGCGGCGGAGCTCGATCCCGAGGGGGCGACCGGGGCCCAGGCCCAGGCGCTGTCCCGCGCGCTCGACCGGGAGCGCCTGCCGCCGCCGAGCCTGCCCCAGACCGATGCGTGCGGGGAGCTCACCGCGGAGGCCTGCGAGGCGCTCGGGCTTGCCCGGGCCTGGTTCACCTCGGACGCCGATGGGCTGGAGGACCGCGCCGAGCGGCTGCAGAGCGCGCTCGACGAGGTGCGGCGGGCCCGGACGCTGGCGCCGACGAGCGTGCGCGCGCTGAACCTCGAGGCGGCCATCCTGCGCAAGCGCAGCACGGTCGTCGGCAGCGAGGGCGAGCGGCAGCGGGACCGGGACGAGAGCCTGCGCCTGTACGAGGAGAGCCTCGCCCAGGATCCGGCCCAGCCGCGGATCTGGCTGCACCTGGGCGCGGTCCGCGAGGGGGAAGGGGACCGAAGTGGTGCGATCGAGGCCTGGTCTCGCGCGGTCGAGCTCGAGGTGCCTGGCGGGGAGGGCGCCCACCTGCACCTCGCCGAGCAGGCCCTGCGCGACCTGCGCTTCTGGGACGCTCGTGCCCATGTGGATGCCTACCGGGCGGCTCCGGGCGAGGCCCGCTACGACGTCATGGCCGACGAGATCGAGCGGCGCGTGCTCCTCATCGAGCGCGGCCTGTGGAGCGGGCTCGGGGTCCTGGGCCTCGCAGTCGTGGCCGTGCCCGTGGTGTGGCTGTGGCGGCGCCGTCGTGGACGCACCGTGCAGGACCTGCTCGACCGGGATCCCCAGAGCTGGCGCGACGTCGCCCGCATCGCCAGCGCGCTCCGCCACGAGGTGCTCAAGCACCACACGGCGGTGCTCCCCGCCGTCGCTGATGCCCTGGAGGACGGTGACGACACCCTCGCCGTCTGGGTCGCCGAGCGCCTCTGTGCCGAGGACGGACCGCTGATCCGCGGCGAGCGCTACCTCGACGCCCTGCGCGAGCTCGGTCGCCGGGCGGGGGTGCCCCTCGATCTGGAGCGTCGCGACCCGGTCTTTCGCGATCTGGTGGCCGGTCTCGACCGCCTCTCGCGCCTGCGCCGGCCGCTCTCTCGCGGCGCCCGCCGGGTCGTTCCCGAGCTGCGGCACATCGCGAGCCTGCTCAACGACAAGGCCTACCCGGCCCTCGGCGCCCTGGTGCAGCAGATCAGCGTGCTGCGCGTCGACGAGGCCCAGCTCCAGTCGGCCTGGAAGAGCGTCCGCGGCGAGCCCGCCTTCCGCGGGGTGGACGCGCCGGAGCTGCACCTCGACCTGCCCGAGGGCGGCGATCCGCTGTGTGCCCGGATCTGGCGCGAGGATCTGTCGCTGGTGCTGGTCAACCTGCTCCGCAACGCCCTCGAGGCGACGGTCGAGGCCGAGGTGGACGGGCGGATCGGCGTGCGGATCCGGGTCGAGGAGGATCCCATCACCTTCCTGCAGCGCATCGTGGTGCGGGTGCGGGACGACGCGCCGCGGCGGGTCAGCACGGCCATGATCCGCGGCCGCTACATCGAGCGAGGCCTGGGTCTCACCGTCGACGTGATCAGCCGCAACGGCGGGTCCATCCACGTCGAGGACGAGCCGGGCTGGTCCAAGGCCGTGGTGGTGCGCCTGCCACGGGTCGAGACGGGGGCCAGCGCCCCCCTGGAGGAGACGTGAACGTCCTCATCGTGGAAGACGGGTTCGAGTACGTGGAGACGCTGACGCGCTTCCTCCCCGACGTGCAGTGGACCCGGGCCGGGAGCGGGGGCGAGGCCCTGGCGCTGCTGGGAGAAGGGAGCTTCGACGCAGTCTTCCTGGACATGCGCTTCGATCGGGTCGGCGAGGAGGACCTGCTCGGCGACCTCGCCGCGACCGCCGATCAGTTCAACGGCGATCCGGTCCAGGCCAGGGCCTTCCTCCAGGACCACCAGGGGATCTACGTGCTCGACGCCCTGCGCTCCGCCGGCTGCACCCTGCCGGTCGTCATCAGCTACGACTTCGGCCAGGAGCCGCGCCGCTGGCAGCGCCTGGCCGAGCGCCACGCCCCGGTCGGCTACCTGCCCGACGTGGCCGGCCCCGACGCGGTGCGCGAGGCCCTGCAGGAGCTGATCGGGTAGGGCCGCTCCCCGCGCTACTCCCTGCGCTCCAGGCGATCGGTCCCGCTGTTCTGCTGTCCGCTCGGGGCCTCGTTGGTCCAGGCGTAAGCGATGACGTCGGCGGTGGTCTCGGTCGAGCTGCCGGTGACGACGTAGCCGGTGGAGGGCACGCGGTAGATCCAGGTCAGCTCGCCGTCGCGGCCGACGTGGGAGGCGACGACCTCGAAGTGCTCGCCGTCGCGGTCGACGATGTCGGTCATCTCGACCTTGCCGCCGTGCTTCTCGAACGTGTAGACCGCGCCCGCGCCGGGGTCTGCCCAGGTGCCGATCACCTGCTTCTGCGCGGCGCCCAGGCAGCCGCCGGCCGTGAGGATCAGGGCCGCGAGGACGGCGGTGGTCGGGGCGAGCGCGGGCGTGTGCATGCGGAGGTCTCCTGAAGGCGCACCCCATTCATCGGATCATCCGACGAGCGCAACAGCCGCTGCGATGACGTCCCGCAAGACCCGGATGCGGAAGGGCTTGTGGAACACCGGGTTGTCGATCGCGGCGAGGAAGGCGCGGGTCTCGTCGGTGAAGGCACCGCCGGTGACGAAGACCATGCGATCGGCGAGATCGGGACGCTCCCGGCGCAGCGCGGCGTGCAGCTGGGGACCGGTGAGGTCGGGCATGAGCAGATCGCAGACGATGACGTCCCAACGCGGATCCTCGCGCAGTCGCACCAGGGCTTCCCGACCGCTGGCGACGGGCTCGACAACGTGCTCGCGGCCCAACGCTCGGCACAGGGCCGTGCGCACGAGCGGATCGTCGTCGACCAGCAGCACGCGGCCGCGGCGGGCCGGGCTGGGCACTGCGTGGACTGGAGCGAGGCGCTGGGCGGGGCGGCGCTGGCTCACCGCGGGCAGGCGGACCCGGACGGTGGTGCCGCGGCCGGGCTCGGACTCGACCTCGATCACCCCGCCGAGGCCCTGGACGATGGCGCGGCACACGGCCAGACCGATGCCGTGGCGGCCGCCGGGGCGGACCCGGGTCGTGTAGTCGCGGTCGAAGATGCGGGGAAGATCGTCGGCGTCGATGCCGGCGCCCGTGTCCCGGACCTCGATGCATGCGCCGCCCGGCCGGCAGCGGCGGGTCGTGATCCGCACCTCATGGGCCTCGGCGTTGCCCTCGGGGAGGGCCTGGGCGGCGTTGGAGAGCAGCTGCACGACGACCTGGGCGAGCTGGTGGAGGTTCCCGCGCACCCGGGGGGCGTCGTCATGCTCGATGATCAGCCGGGCCCGGTGGCGCAGCTCGTGCCCGGCAACGTCCAGGGCCAGGCTGACCGCCTCGGGCAGGGACACGTCCTCGACATCGTCGCCCTCCACGTCGCCGAAGCGGCGCATGGAGCCGACCGCGCGACCGACGACGTCGACGCCGGCGCGGGCCTCGATGAGCGCTTCGACCAGCGGCCGGATCTCGTCGGCGGGCACGTCCAGCTCACCGAGGCGCTCCAGCACGACGTCGAGGTTGGTGAGCACCGTGGCCAGCGGGGTGCCGATCTCGTGAGCGAGCCCCGCCGCGAGCGTACCCAAGGTCGCGAGCCGCTCGAAGTGGAGCGCCTCTGTGTGGGCCAGTTCGGACAAGGTCGCAGACATCGCGAGGCTCCAGCCTCCACCATCGGGTGCAACGCCCCATACTGTAGCGCAAACGGGGCATCTTCCGCCATCTTCATGGCGGGCGTGCGTCGTTTTTCCGTCGCCAGGCCTGCTGACGGCGATCAGAGGTCGAAGGCGTCCGTGATCTGGGGCTGCTCTCCGCTGACCCGCACCTCGGACTCGGGGGGAGGTGCGAGCACCCCGCAGGCTCGGGGCAGCTCCTCCTCGCTGGCGCGCACCAGCACGACCGCACGGCCGGCGAGCCCGTTGCGGACGCCGGACAGGGTGACCGCGGGGTCGTGGGCGTTGACCACGGCGCGGCCTTGATCGTCGGGCAGGAGCGGGCCGAGGCGCATGGGGCCGGACGCGCCGACGGGGGTCCAGGGCGGGCCGGCGTCGGAGAAGGTGTGCCCGGTGCAGGCGCCGGCGGCGTGGGTGACGAGCCAGAACTCGGACGCGCGGGGGAGGGCATAGACCTTGGCCGTCAGCTGCACGCCGCTGTCCGAGGCGTGGGCCTCGACGTTGCCGACGATGCGACCGCGCGCGTCGACGAGGGGCGCGAGCAGGCTGTCGTGCCGGGGACGCTGCTTGGGGCAGGCGGTCAGGATCAGGCCGACGGCGAGGAGCGCGCCGACGAGCGGTGCCCGGGTGAGGCAAGGGGGGGTCATGGACTCTCCGGACATGGACGCGGGACGAGAGGGCCGCTAACCCCGGGTCGGTCCTCTCGCCCTGCACGCGGCGGACCGGAGGAACGGTGGATCGCCACGCTCTCGACCAGCTGCTCGCCCGCCATCGGCCCGCGGATGCACGGGAGGCCGGGTTCGTCGAGCAGATCCGCGCGCTGCTGTCGGGCACGCCGGCCCCGTTCTCCCGCGCCCAGACCGAGCCCGGCCACGTGACGGCCTCGGCGTTCATCCTCGACCCCAGCGAGCAGGACCTGCTGCTCATCCACCACGGCAAGCTGGGCCTGTGGCTGCAGCCCGGAGGCCACGTCGATCGCGATGATGACGACATCATCGCCGCGGCGCGCCGGGAGATCGCGGAGGAGACGGGCCTGTCCGACGTCACCTTGCTGGCGGGGGAGCCGGACCTCATCGACGTCGACATCCACGAGATCCCTGCGAATCCCCGCAAGGGTGAGGGGGCCCACGCGCACTACGACGTGCGCCTGCTCTTCCGCGCCCCGAGTCGGGACGTGGCGGCAGGCAGTGACGCGCTGGACGCCCGCTGGGTCCCGCTGGCCGAGGTCGAGGACGCCGGCACCGACGACTCCGTCCGCCGGGCCGTGCGCAAGCTCCTGCAGCGTGGAGGCCACCATGTCGGAGCGTGACACCACGGGCAAGGACACGCTCGACAGCGTGCTCCAGGGCGACGAGCTGCTGGCCATCGGGCTCGCCTCCGCCCTGGCCGCCCAGGAGCAGGTCGACCGCGCCACCCACGGCTTTCACACCTACCCCGCGGGGCTGCACCCGGACGCCGCCCGCGACCTGCTGCGCCTGTTCCCGGCCGAGGCGCTCCTGGACCCGTTCTGCGGTGGTGGCTGCGTGCTGGTCGAGGGGCGGATCGCCGGGCTGCGCACCTATGGTCGGGACCTGTCGTCGACCGCCCTGCGGGTGAGCCGGGCGCGGACCGCGACCCCGGACGACGCGACGCTGACGACCCTGCGCAGCACAGCGCGAAAGCTGGCGGAGCACGCCCGGAAGAGCCCGGAGCTGCCGCCGCCGCAGGTGCTGGAGGCGGTGCGCGACTGGTACGCGCCCCACGCCGGCAAGGAGCTTCAGGCCCTGCTCAGCGGGATCCGGGACGTGGAGGATCCGCTGGTGCGCAAGCTGCTGCTCGCGGTGTTCTCGAGCATCGTCGTGAAGGTGAGCTGGCGGAAGTCCGACACGTCGGCCCGACGGGAGAAGCATCGGCGACCCCCGGGCACCACGGCGGTGCTCTTCCACAAGAAGACCCGCGAGCTCGCCCGCCGCCTGGTCGAGCTGCGGGAGCTCGTGCCGGAGGGCACGCCCGACACGGACCTCGACCTGCAGGACGCTCGCCAGGTCACCGTGCCCGAGCCCGTGCAGCTCGCGCTCACCTCGCCGCCGTACCCGGCAGTCTACGACTACCTGCCCATGCAGCACCTCCGCCGGGTGTGGCTGGGCGCGCCCGGAGAGGACGATCGCCGGGAGATCGGGCCGCGGCGCGCCTGGCGCAAGGAGGGCAAGCGCGCGCGCCGAGCCTGGGTCGAGGACACCCACGCGTGGACCAAGGCGGTCGCGGGCGCGCTGCAGCCCGGTGGGCACCTGGTGGTGGTCGTCGGGGACGGTCTGACCCCTACCGGTCCCGTCGACACGGTGGCAGCGAGCCGGGACGCGGCGCTGGCGGCTGGCTTGGAGCCGGTCGCCCGTGCGAGCCTGCTGCGGCCCGACCACGCCCGCGACAGCTCCCGCTGGGAGCACGTCTTCGCGTTCAAGAAGCCCTGACCGCGGCCTGCCGCAGGATCCGCCTGGAGGCGCCGTGCTTCCCGAACCCCCCCTCGAGCTCGAAGGCTGCAAGGTCGATCTGAGGCGCCGCCTGGTCGCCCGGGATGACGGCACGACCGCCAGCCTGACCGCGCGCGAGGTCGATCTGCTGGCGTTCTTCGCCCGACATCCCGATCGCGCGATCACGCGGGAGGAGCTGCTGGTCGAGGTGTGGGGCTACTCGCCGGACATGGTGACCCGCACGGTCGACAACACGATCCGGCGGCTGCGCACCAAGATCGAGCAGGCCCCGCGCGAGCCTCGCCACGTGCTGACGATCTTCGGCGAGGGCTACCGCTTCGCGCCGTTGACGCCGTCCAGGCCGGCCCTGCCAGAGGGGCGCGTCGCGCTGGTGCACATGCGGGTCGAGGGCATGGACGACCTCGCGGCCCGGGCTCCGGACCTGGCTCGCGACGCGCTGGCGGTGTTCGACGAGCAGGTGCGCCTGACCGCGGACGACGTGCGCGGGATCCTCGTGCGCGGCGGTGCCGAGCCCCTGGTCGCCTTCGGGGAGCCCCACGGGGCGCTGACCTTCGCCCTGACCCTCCAGGAGCGGCTGGTGGACGCGGA
>MDTC01245047.1_pt1 | contig 12009 bp, 15 predicted proteins | sample 811181 | NCBI WGS metagenome assembly MDTC01 (sample SAMN05326644, study PRJNA326480) | marine metagenome | isolation source: seawater | place: Pacific Ocean: North | collected 2011
ATATTCGGATCCGCTCCATTTTTTAATAAAGCATCAATTATTTTTATATAATAACTTTCATTATGACTCATTATATATATAATAGATATTAAATATTTAACATTTTAATACTTTTTTCTTTCATATCCATCATTGCCCGTTCATTAATTAAAAAGGTTCCTGTAGGATTATAATCTTCAATAAATCTGAAATCTTCCCGTTTCTTTTCTTTTTGTTTTGGCAACACTTTCTTATTCTTAATATCCCATGAAATATAAATCCAATTTGGTGGAAATTGTTTTAATATAAATCCATTTTTTTTTAAACTAGATATTAAATATTCTTTTAATTCTTTGATATCATATATTGGAACACCTATAATAAATCCCGGTACTTCATAAATACATTCCGTTTTTCTATTTTGTGCATATAATTTAATTTTATTATGACATCTTAATAATATTTTATCAAAGGTTTCAAACTTTTTTAATTCTTTTCTTCTCGATGACTCATATAACTCATGTATGTTTAGTTGTGACATAGTTATTAATAGAATATAAAATATTTTAAGTTTATTAACATCAAATATTTATAAACTATATTTTAATGGAAATAGATACTTTATTTTTATCTGGTTGTGGAACAAAAGGTAATGCATTTATTGGTTCATTAAAAGCATTGATTCGACATAAAACAATTGATTTTGAAAAAATTATTAGATATGTTTGTTGTTCAGGAAGTAGTATAATTGCTTTATTATTAATTTGTAATTATCCTATAGATACAATTCATAAATTATCAGAACGATTGAATTATGATGAATTATTAGATCTAAATGATTTAGATATTTTATTTAACAATCAAGGTGTTTTTTCAAATAAAAAAATAGGTAAATTAATTGAATGTATATTACACAAAAAATTTAAAAAGAAAAAAATGACATTAAAAGAATTTTATGATTCGACAAAAAAAGAATACTTTTGTAAAGTATATAATTTATCTGAAAAAAAAGAAGAATATTTTTCATATCATAATCATCCAAATTTAAGGGTATCTTCACTCATTCAAATGACAACATGTATACCATTTTTTTTTAAACCTATCAAATACAATAATTTATATTATATTGATGGTGGAACATTATGTTCAATGTCATTTTTAAGAGGTTATCCAAATTATTTAGGTATTCACATCCGCACTGATAAAGAAACTAATATAGAAAATATGAATTTTTTTGAATATATTACTTATTTTAATAATTGTTTATCAAATAATTGTAAATTTAAAACTAATAAAGAAAATGAAATGAGAATTATCAATATATATTGTATTAATATACCATGTGTTAAATTTGATGTTTGTAAAGATGAAAAAAGTATTCTAATTGATAATGGATATCAACAAACTGTTCAACATCTTAAAAAATTTGATATTTTAAAAAAATAATATTTTACTCTTTTATTTTTTCACTTACCATATCTATTTTATCTTCTTTTATATCAACTTTAATACCTTTTAATATTTCTTGTATATTTTCCGATTTTTTATCTTCTTGTATATTATTAGGTATATTATTAGGTATATTATTAGCCATCATAAATCTTTGATTATTACATTCACCTTTACTATTATTATCATCAACTTTTCCAGAGAATTCTCTAGATATTTGTCCATTTTTAATCTTTTCAATTCTATTACAAAATGTTCTAAAAGGTTGACTATGATCACAATAATCTTCATATTTCCCTGATAATTGAAAATATTCCCATGCCTCACTTTTTAATTGTTCTGTTGTTAAAGAATAATCATAATATTTTTTATCGAGTGAAAATAGTTGAATAAATCCATTACTTGCTGTAACTATTAGTGATATACCCCATGAAGACCAAAATAATATATTTTCAAAATTATCTGGTAACGATTCTTCATCCATTTGTCCAATTGATAAAATTGCTGGTAATAATATTGACCCTGTAGTGACCATGAATCTTAATGTATTATAATACATCTTTACATTATCTCTTTTATAATCATAATACATTATTTCATTTAAAAAACGACTTTTTAAAATTGTTTTGTCTATAGGAGATAAATCAGATTCCTCTATAATAGTATTAAAATTTTGATGCGACATATCTCTAGCTGTTTCATTCGGATGCCTTTTCATATATTATTATATAAATTATATTATTGTTTGAAAAAATTTGATATTTTTAAAAAATAATATAATTAAATATAAAATATAAATAAAAATGAATCAATCATTTTTAATTAGAAACATTCCAAAAAAGATTCAAAAACAAAAGAGATATGAAATAAAATTAATAAATGAAAATCTCAAATTAAAAGAAGAATTAAATCTATATAAATCAGTTCATAAAAGTCATCCAAATTCAGCAATTTGTAATTTATATATTAAAAAGAAAAGGGGAAAGAAAGTATGGATTGATAAGATTATACAATATTGGGAACTAGAAGAATTAGATGTAGATGAAGATGTAATTAAATGGCTAAAACCTATCCGTTGTGAAAGATAAATTATAGTTTATAATGAAATGGAAATTGTTCCGAAAATTGAATTACATCTCTTTTTATTTGTTGTAATTCAATTGCATCTGCTATTTCATTCTCATCATATTCATTATTTAAATATCTTTGAATTTTCTTTTTAAAATCTACTAATTTTTTTTCTTTAATATTTTTTGCTACTAAAATTGCTCTATTTATAATATTTGCTAATTCTTGACAATGAAATTCTTTTAATCCTCTGGTTGTAATTGCACATAAACCAATACGAATACCACCTGGGGATAATGCACTTTTATCACCAATAATAGAATTTTTATTAACACTTATACATACATTTTCTAATATACTTTCCACTTTACTACCCGTTATTTCTTTATCTCTTAAATTAACTAATAGTAAATGATTCTCTGTTCCATCAGTAGATAATTTATATCCTAATTCTTTTAATTTATCTCCTAATTCTTTTGCATTTTTCTTGACTTGTCGGATGTAATTTTTAAAATCATCTGTCATAGCTTCTTTTAATGCTACTGAAACAGCAGAAATTACATTATTATGAGGTCCTCCTTGTAATGATGGAAATACTGAAAAATCAATTTTATCAGAAAATTCTTTTCTACAAAATATCATTCCAGAACGTGGTCCTCTTAAACTTTTATGAGTTGTTGTCGTTACAATATCAGCATATATAAATGGATTATTTGCATTTTTAGTTGCTACTAAACCAGCAATATGTGCCATATCTACCATTAAATATGCTCCAACTTCATCTGCTATATTTCTAAATTTTTTATAATCCCAGTCTCTAGGATATGCAGATCCACCAGCAATAATTAATTTTGGTCTAAATATTCTTGCTCTATTATATAATCCCTCATAATCAATCAATCCTGTTTCACTATTTATTTCATATGGTAATGATTCAAAATAAATACTTGTTGCTGAAACCTTTTTGTTACCATTATAAAAACCATGTGTTAAATGTCCTCCACTCGGTAAATCTAAACCCATAATACGCGAATGTGGTTCTAATAATGCTGTATAAACAGCAAAATTAGCAGGAGACCCTGAATATGGTTGGACATTTACATGCCATTCATTTGTATCTAATTCAAATAATTCTAATGCTCTTTTTTTACATAATAATTCCATTTCATCTATATATTCATTTCCTCCATAGTATCTTCTACCAGGTTGACCTTCACTATATTTATTTGTCATAATAGATCCTAATGCTTCTAATACACCGATTGATACAAAATTTTCACTTGCAATTAATTCAATGCCATTCTTTTGTCTATCATATTCGTTTTGTATAATTTCATATACTTCAGAATCTGATACATTCAAATATTCCATTTATTATTAATAATTTATTATTTCTTTATATTAATATTTATTACTTTTATTAATTACTTTTTACCGATCCAATGATTGATGACACCACTGTGTCGTTTATTTAGATGTTCAATCCATTCTTCTATGAATTCTTTTGAATCATGCCAATCGCCATAAGAAGTATGATTTGTTGATAGATTTATCCATTCAATTCTGTATTGTGTCATCTTTTAATATTATTCAATTTTAATATTTAAATATATAATATTTCTTTATACAAATGAATATAAGAATTTTTTCATCAAAGCAAAATACATGGTGTTATAAACAAGGATTTTATCAAATACCACCTTTAAAAAAATGTATCTTAAGTTATAGTAAATGGTTTCAAGAAATAAAAAAACCATTAAATCGTATAGATAGACAAAAGAAAATTAAAGAATTTTTTGATCAATTTTAATATTTAAATATAATTTGTATAAATTATTTATATTATATAAAAATGATTCGGGCCTGTATTTTTGACCTTGGAGGAACTATTGTTGATAGATATTCTTTAACACCATTTTTGTCTTTACAAAAAATTTTTTCAGATAAACATGTAAATATTAGTAATAGACTCATTTTTAAAGATATGGGTAAAAATAAACGAGAACATATTACAGATATTGTCAATAATAAAAGTGTTAAATATCAATGGGAAAGAATATATAAAAGAAAACCACAAGAATATGATATTGATACTTTATTTAGAGAGTTTAATAAAATTCAAACAAATTATTGTTCAACTTTAATGACAATTTTACCTGAAACACGCGAATGCATTGAATATCTACAATACAATAAAATTTTAACAGGCGCTACAACTGGTTTCAATGAACAAAATATGCACATAATTCGAAAAAAATTAGAATTTCACAATCTCCATTTAGATAGTTATGTATCTTCAACATGTTTAGATACTCAATCACGTCCTTATCCATATATGATTCAAGAAAATATGAATCGATTAAATATAAGGAATCCTAGATCTGTAATTAAAATTGATGATACAGCAATTGGTATTCAAGAAGGTCAAAATGCAAATTGTTGGACAGTTGGCGTTGTTCGATGGTCATCAAATATGAAAATTCAAACAATTGAAGAAGCATATAATTTGGAATTATATCAACTACAAGAAAATTTTAAAAAATGTAAAGAAACATTGATTGCAACAGGGGCTGATTACGTGATTGATACACTCGATGATTTACCAAATGTAATACGTGATATTAATATGAGATCTTGATTTAATCTACACTATATTCTTCAAAAACAATTTCCGGATCTCGTTTATCTTGTAATAGAGTAGGATTAGTATTCCTTTTTATTACACTTGACTTTATACCAGCAATAATATATAAAATTTCAATCAATGAAATTCTTTTTTTTGGATTTGGTTCTAACATTGAAACAATTAAATCACGGAATGTATATTTTACATTAATTTTTGATTTATCATCAATAAAATCTGCTAATATAACTTCTTCTATATTTATACTAGATAATAAATCGGGTACAGTTATATTAATCCATTCTATAAAATTTTTGCGTTTATTATGTTCATCTACTATATCCCATGCAAAGTCTCTTGTATTTAATTGTAATAATTGTAAAGCAACTATACCTATACCCCATACCATTGTTTTTTCTGTACAATTATTAGTAGTTCTAAACATATGTTCTGGAGGTGGATATGTACAAGTTTCTTTTTTATTGAGAAAACATAATCCTCCTAAATCACCTAATGATAATTTTATTTTATTATTTTTATAACATTTATATAAAATATTTCTATCTTTAATATCTGTATATGCATATCCAAGTTCAAATAAACATACCATTATATTAGTTAAATCTTCTATAATATCTTTTATTTTATAGGGATCTTTAATTTCTGGTAATTTATCTAATGAACCATCCATACTATCCATAATTGCAACAGTTTGCTTTTCTTTCTTATAATTATTATTTAATTCTATTATTTTTGCATTTACTGTATTACAAAATCCTCTACCTAATTTTTTATTTATCATATTAATAGTATTTATTTCATTATCTGTTTTTTTCTTGTATACTTTAACTGCTACAGAATAATATAAATCATTCGGCTTTCTTGGCCTTTGCCATTGTGTTTCACCTGTTGCTTCATTACCATAATAAGTACCACTTTCTGTTTTTTTTACTGTCCAACCTTCAGGTAAATCAGTTATAGACGAATATCTATAAACAGTTCCAAATCCTCCACTTGTAACTTCTTCAATAACAGGTAATTCAATCCCTCGATAAGATATTAAACCAGGTATTTTTGTTAATATATCTTTGTCTATATATATGTTTTGATGATCTATAGTATCTTTTGATTCTTGGATATCATCTAAATCTATTAATTCCGTTTTCATAGTTAAATCACATGATTCTACTGTTATCCCTTCTTCAAATACAGGTGTATCTGGTATTATATCTGATTTACTAGATCTCACTGAATCACTTTTATTGGTATTTCTCCTTAAAGAATTACTTGATGGACTTTTAAATAAATCAGGTAATACTTCATCACTAAATTGTTCAAATCTATAATCACCAGGACTTTCTTTTACTATATTTGATTTTTCAATTTGTTTCAATACACTATTTCTATTACTAGCTGTATTTTTAATCCAACGTTTTGTTAAAGGATTATATAATCTTTCCCCTGAATTTGTCTTTTTTGTTCTATATACCTGTGACTTATATGTTAAATCTTTATATTTACTTTTTTGAGGGGACCCGCCTTTCTTTTTTTTCATTGTTTTCTTCCCCTTCATATAATATTATATAATATTATATAATATATTTTATTCATATGTATCATCATTTACTCTCATGTCATTTGTAGTTTTGTTGCCTATTGCAAATAATTTTATAAATTTACAAAAATCACTTTGAACAATACTTTTTAATGTCATTCTTCTTTGAATATTCATTTGTTCTGGATTTAAACTCCGATTCATTTGGAATGGCATTCTTAAATATTTAGGTGAAAAGATTTCTAAAGATATTTCTAATATATCTAAAAATATATCAGATAATTCTGCATTACTTTTTTGATTTAACATTGTAAAAAATTCCCTTAAAGGCATATCTAATCTATAATTTGGTATATGTAAAATAAAAACTTTATCACAAGTGGTGACAAATACATCATCTAAATAACTATATATACGTTTCATACTTACACCGTTACGAAGATATTCATCTAATTCTCTTTCAAAAAAAGTATTCCATTTTCTGTTATTCAAATAACGATTTACAGTACGTATAGATCTTATAGTATCTCGAATACATATATATGGTATATGTTGACATATTCTAACTTTTTCTAAATAATCTGGATTAAAATAACATATTTTTGGAAATAATTCACAAAATTCTTTTAATCCTGAACATTCTTTTGTATAAAATTTATTGTATGGATGTTTATACCAATCCTCGCGTTCATCTACTATTTCTGTATATAATCTATGTTCTATATCTGTTGGTAACCATTCTTCAGCTCTAGAACCTAATGGTAATTCTTCTGGTTCCGGTTCTGGTTCTGGTTCTAAAGAACCATTTGAAGCTCCTCCTTTCATTTTTTTAGGTTCTTTTATTGATTTACCGATCTTTTCAATTATATCATGTGATAATTCATCAAATCTAGTAGGTTTTCTTTTTAATCCTTGATTATAAAATGATCTACTAATTGTTAATTTACGATTTCTTTTTCTTAATTCTAATTCACTTGTTATATTATTTAATATATTTGATAATTCATTTTTTAATTCATTCATTTCATAATTTGTAAAATTATAAATATATTCTGTTTTATCTGGATTATCTGGATTATCTAGATGATTCTGTATACATTTATAATACAATAATTCCGTCATTCCATAATTACGTAGATATTGTTTATATTTTTCAACATAATCACAAAATTTATACATAATATGATATATATCTTTACTTGTATCTAATAATAAATTTAATGTATCTAGTTGAAAATTAGTTAGTTTTTTGTCTGTTAATTTAATTGGTTTAATTCGAACAGGTGAAGGTGGCATATATTCCGGAGAATCCGGCAAATTTTCTTCTGGAAAAAATCCTTGTTCCTGTAAAGGTTCAAATGAAGGAAAATTAAATGCGAATGGATTTGCAGGATCTGCAGGATTTTCTGGAATTGTACCACCTCTTTTCTTTTTCATCGTTTTCTTTCGCCTCATATAATATAATATATATTATAAAATGGGATCAATATGTTCATGTTTTAAAAAAAAAAGAGATATTCAAGCACCAATATTAACAACAAATATGTATTGTGGTAGATGTGGCAAAACATTTAATTATGTAGATTATCAACGACATATAATTACATGTGGACAAACGAATAGACAAAGTGATTTACACGGTGGTTATTAATTAATTGCTAAATATGCTAATCTATCAGCTCCTTCATTGCCAATTGATAACTTATCTGACATACCTGTATGTGCTTTTATATGTTTAATTTCTACATTTTTATTATTATTAAATAATTCATATGCCGTTTTTACTAATTCATGATTAGGTATATATCCTTTTTTATTTTTCCAACCTTTTTTACTACATTTTTCTCCATATTCACCACAACATTGAATTGAATATGTTGAATCTGAATGAATTATAATTTTTTTTCCATCTTCAATATCTTTTGAACATATTTTAAATACCTCAATAATTGCGGATAATTCAGCTGTATTATTTGTTTGTTTTCCTTCAATTTTTTTTGATACATTTTTAGGATCATCTTCTGAAAAATATATACCTATGCCTGCTTTTGCATTACTAAAACCATTATTACTACAAGAACCATCAGTAAATACAAGTATTTCATCATTATCATTTATTTTTTTCATAATTTTTCCATGTTCTAAATAATATTCAGCTGATTCTTTTGTTTTAAATTGAAGTAATTCAACATCAAAATCTTCATTAGTATACACTTTATTTGCACATTTCGGATCAATGATATAATACATTATTATATTAATAACGTAAATAAACTTTAAATTTGAATAATTGATATAAAAATAATTATATATTTAAAGCACAATGGAATATAAAATTATTCCCTATGTTCCTCCACCAAAATACAAAAAATACATTTATGGAAAATCTATTATAAATATAAAAGAAAAACCAAAAGAAACAGAACCTAAAATTCTAAATTTAATTATTGAAATTAATAATACTGTTTAAAATTTGAAAATTATTTAACAGAATTTAATCGATAAAATAAACTATGGATAACCATTTTATTAAACAATTATTTATAGGGTTTATCCTTGTTGTAACAATTGGATGTATTATTTACCAATCATTGGGTATATGTGGCTGTTGGGAAAGGTGTTATCGAAATAATCAAAGGAATAATCCTGGGAATAATCAAAATAATCGAAAAATAGTTGTTAAACAGGCTCTAGAGATTCCTTAAAATAGATTTTTTGATGAGTAATATTTTTTTTTATATTCTTCTAAATTCATTGTTTTCATTCCATAATTACATCCTGGACATATAGGTTTTAAATTATTAATATTATTATCCCCACCATCTTTTACAGATTTAATATGTCCGCAATGAAAGTTTTCAAATGTTATATCTTTACGACATACATAACATTTACTTCTTAAACTTTCACCGCAATTTTTAACCCATAAATCATATCTTACTTTTTTTGGTATACTTTTCCTTTTATTTATTACAATATTTTTTGATATAATTGTATAATTATCATCTATATTTTCTATTATCTTATCGGCATTATGATCATTTACATCTAACCTTGATAATAATGTATTTCTTTTTTTTGGATTATTTTTATTATTAAATGCATTTTTATCTCCAATTAAATATAATATATCTTTTGCTCGAGAACAGGCAGTATAATTTAATCTAATATTACCTAATGAACTATATTTATCTAATATATATATAACTATTGGATATTGCAACCCTTGTGATGAATGTACTGTTCTACAATAATTTGGTTTAAAATAAGATTCGGGGACATATACAATATTATCTTCTTCTAAATATATTTCCTTGTTATTATTTTTATCTATTATTAATGTTTTTTTATCACATCTACTTTTAAAAGGTTCCGTCAATCTAATTTTATAATAATAATTTTCAATATCAATTATTTTTCCCACATCATTGTTATGAAAATATCTTTTAAAATTTTTTTTCATGACAATATAATCATTAATTTGATATATATCTCCAATATCATCATCATAGAATATATTTCTAATTGTTGGACAGACTTGTTTACATACTTCATTTGTAAAAGTAATACATTGAAATGTATTATCTTCATCTCCAGCATTTTTTGATGGTATCTTACCATCATTCTTTAATTGTAACAATACTCCCTTTAATTCTTCTTCCCAACTATTATTAAATAAACATTTTACGTTCTCATATTTATTATATATTGTTTTTTGTGTATTATTAAATGTCCAAAATTTTCTATAATTTTTGTCTTTATTTAAAATAATTCTACAATGATTTTGAATATCTTGATTACTTCTAAAATTTTTCGTTAATCTAAATGTGGATATATAATTTTGTAAATTTACAAACGGTTCGCCTATACCTATAGATGTTAATTGATTTTTATCACCAATTAATACGATATGAAAATTTTGAATAGATTTATCGCTATAATAAAAATTATAACAGGTATTAATTAATTTATAAAATAATTCTAAATTTACCATACTCATTTCATCTATTACAATATATCTAATATCGCCTTCATTTAATAGTTGTTCTAATTTATTTGTTTTAATTATTACATCATTTTCAATATCTGAATCATATTCATAATCGGAATCATAATCTGAATCATATTCTTTTTTATTATTTTTATTTTTATAGTATGACATAGTTATTGAATGTATTGTTTCATATGTTATATTTTCATCTGTATTAATTGCTTTTTTCCCATTTTTTTTTGCAGCATGAGTAGGTGCTAAAAATATCATTGTTGATTTTTCATTACAATCATATTCATATATATTTTTAATAACTTTATTTGTTTTACCACTCCCACCAGGACCATCTAATATACTTATTAAGTTTTTTCTAATACCATTTATAGCATTTACTTGTTCTTCTGTCAATGAATTACCATTTTCATCTACTTCAAAATCATTTATTTCTAATTCATCTTCTTCATAATTAATTTCTTTAAAATCATTTATATTGTCTATAATTGACCTTTCCATATCATATATTTCTTTTAATAAATACATACTTTTATATTTTACTAAGATCCCATCATTTACTAATCTATTTAACCTTTTTAAAATATTTCTAATATCTAAATTATAATAATTAAATTTAACATATGTTTTAATATCTTCTTCTGTAACATATGTATGTCCATCATTTTTACAAATCTTTTCAATAATAAATTCCGTATAATTATCATATCTATCGTTACTATTTTCATTCCACCATCTATTTTCTAATGCTATTTTATCAATTATTTCTAATTTTAAATTTATTTCACGTAAATACATTGGATCATTTTCAATATTATTTGGTGTAAACTTATCATGTATAAATTTAATAATTAATTTCCTTTTATAATCTTCTTCAATACTAATTGATTTTAACCATTCATAACATTTATTTATCCTTTCATAATCATTTTCAGATATATTTTTTAAATCTTCTTCAACACTATAATTTAATTTAAGTTCCCATAATATATCATCGTCATCATCTAAATTATTAAAAAAAAAATTATTAATTATTTCTATTCTTTTTGGCCCGATTTGATCTAAACATTTTAATGTATTATTTTTATAATGTTTTTTTAATACATCTATTTTATGTATTTTTATTATACGATCCATTACTATTTATATTTAAGAATATAACTTTAAATAAATAAGATATTAAATTTGAAAATTCTTTTATATTTATTTAGTATTAAAATCATGTGGTATGCAGTTTGATTACATTATTGGAATTGCAACATTGTCTTATATTTTGGATAACTCGGTTAATTATCTAAACTATTCATTTACATCATTGATATTATTCATTAA
>MDTC01151343.1_pt1 | contig 12007 bp, 9 predicted proteins | sample 811181 | NCBI WGS metagenome assembly MDTC01 (sample SAMN05326644, study PRJNA326480) | marine metagenome | isolation source: seawater | place: Pacific Ocean: North | collected 2011
CGTGTCGGTATCCGTGTCCGTGTCGGTGTCCGTGTCCGTATCGGTGTCGGTGTCCGTATTGGTGTCCGTGTCCGTATCGGTGTCCGTGTCCGTGTCCGTGTCCGTGTCGGCGTCCGTGTCGTAGGGCTGCGAGATGTAGGGCCAGCAGCCGGTGAGCAGGACGGGGAGCAGGAGCAGCGCCTGACGCATGTAGTACCTCCGGGGCGTCGGTCTGCAGGTTGTCCCCGCACTTCTCGACGCTTCGAACGAGGGGTCCGCCCAGCGCTCAGGAGCGGGACCGGACCCAGACCGCGACCCCATATCCCGCGGCGGGCAAGGCGAAGGCGACCACGACCGGGATCCACAGCGACGTGGCTCCGCTCGCCCCGGCCCACGCGTAGACGATGCTGACAGGCACGGTGCCGGCGAGAGAGAGCCAGGTGAAACGGATCCAGCTCATGCGGTGAAGTCCGGCGAGGCAGGAGACGACCTCGGTGAGCATCGGCACCGCCCGGGACAGCACCAGCGCCCACGGGCCGTAGCGGGAGAACCAGCGCTCGACCGCCTCGTGGTCCGCACCGACCCAGCGCACGAACGCCCCTCGACCGAGGAGCCGGGCGAGCCCGAAGCCGAGCCAGGAGGCTCCCATGCTGCCGACGATGTTGGCCAGCGCGCCGGGCACGAGGCCGAGCAGGCCACCGGACAGGGTCATGACGATGCTCGAAGGCACGGGCAGCACGAGATCGACGACCAGCGCACCGACGACGACCGCGCCCACGCCCAGCTGCCCTCCCGGCGCATCCAGCCACGAACGCCAGGTCTCGGCGTCCTCGAGTCCGGCCTGCTCGGCGAGCACGAAGGCGATCGAGAAGACCGCGACCAGCGCGACGACGATACCGACGACGACCCAGCGTCCCCGCCCCGAGCCCGCCTCAGTCGAGGACAGCGCCAGCCTCGGCCTGCATCTGCGCGACCGCCTCCGCGGGGAGCTCACCAGTGTGGGCGAAGGCCAGCCCGATCACCCCACAGAAGGGCTCGCCCACCGGGATCGCCACCGCCGCCGCCGCGTCCACCGCCTTGGCTCCGGGCTGCACGTCGCCCGTCTGGTCGGTCTTGAGGTTGCAGGTCTGCACCGGCGCCGCGCGCTCCCAGGCCAACCCCGCCATGCCCTTGCCACACGGGATCGTCCGCGAGCGCTCCTGCACGACGGGCGGGATGTTCACCTGGGCGACCAGATGCAGCAGATCGCCGCGCAGCTCGTGGGCGGTGCCGGCGATGGCTCCGTGCCGCTCGAGCAGGGCCTGCAGCCTCGACTGGACCGTCATCGGGGACCTCCTCGGCCCTCCCCTACCCCAGCGGCTTCAGCCGGGCGCTCGCGTCGTAGGTGACCGGCCCGAGGGGCTCCGGGAAAGGCGAGGGAGCAGGCGGAGGCTCCGCGAATCCCTCCGGATAGACCTGCGGTGCGGGATCCGTGCGCAGGGCGCCGAACACCTCGGTCGCGGAGATGGGGTCGAGCACCCACATCGGGGCGATCGGACTGGTGTCGACCGCCCCGAACACCTCTCCCGGACTCGCGGGCGGCAGCCTGGGGACCTGCACCGGGGACGTGTCGACGCTCCCGAACACCTCTTCGGGCGTCGCGGTCCGGATGGCCGGCAGCGCCCTCGCCGGCCGGGTCTCCACCGTGCCGAATACCTCCGCCGGCGAGGCCGACCGTGCCTGGGGCAGGGTCCTCGCGGGGGCGGTCGTCACGCGGCCAAAGACCTCGTCGGGCCTGGCGTGCGCGAGGGTGATGAACGGCTGCGAGCCGACTCGCATGGCGCTGCTTCCGGAGGGGGTTCGGGGGGTGACCCCGGGATCGGCACGACGCGGGGCGACACTTGAGGCTGGCGTCCTCCCGGTGGGCGTTAGGCTCTGCGACCCAGCCCGAGGACCCCATGACCCCCCTCGCCACCGCCCTCGACCGCCGCGTGCGCGGCCACCTGCACAACACCTGCGTCATCACGCCAGAGCGGGCGGAGCTCCGGCACTTCTACCAGTCGCTCGCCCACGCGGTCCGCGATCGCCTGGTGGACCGCTGGCACCACACCCAGCAGGCCTACGAGCAGACCGCCGCCAAGCAGGTGCACTACCTGTCCGCCGAGTTCCTGCTCGGGCGCGCCCTGACCCAGAACCTGCTCGCGCTCGACCTGTACGATGCCGCGGTCGAGGCGTTCGCCGCCCGGGGGCTGCAGCTCGCCGACGTGCTGGAGCAGGAGCGCGATCCCGGCCTTGGAAACGGCGGTCTCGGTCGACTGGCCGCGTGCTTCCTGGAGTCCATGGCCACCCTCGGCCTGCCCGGCTTCGGCCAGGGGATCCGCTACCAGTTCGGCATCTTCGAGCAGCGCATCGAGGACGGCAAGCAGGTGGAGCTGGGCGACGACTGGCTCCGCTACGGCAATGTCTGGGAGGTCCCCCGCCCGGACGAGCGCGTCGCCGTGCGCTTCTACGGCCACGTCGAGGGCCACGTCGACGCCAGCGGGCGCTACCGCCCCGAGTGGGTCGACGCCCGCACCGTGTGGGGCGTGCCCTACGACATGCCCATCGCCGGCTACGGCACCCCCCACGTCAACACCCTGCGCCTGTGGAGCGCCGAGCCCACCGAGGGCTTCGACCTGTCCGTGTTCAACGCCGGCGACTACCGCCGCGCGGTCGAGGAGCGTACCCTGGTCGAGGCCATCTCCAAGGTGCTCTACCCGGCCGACCACACCCCCGAGGGCCGCGAGCTGCGCCTCAAGCAGCAGGCCTTCTTCTGCACCTGCGCCATCGCCGACATCCTGCGCCGGTTCGACCGCAACCACGACGATCTGCGCCTGCTGCCCGACCACGTCGCCATCCAGCTCAACGACACCCACCCCGCCGTGACCGTCGCCGAGCTGATGCGCGTGCTGGTCGACGAGCGGGACCTGCCGTGGACGCTTGCGTGGGACATCTCCCAGAAGGTCGTCGCCTACACCAACCACACCCTGATGCCCGAGGCGCTCGAGCGGTGGCCGGCGTCGATGTTCGGCAACCTCCTGCCCCGCCACCTCGAGATCATCCGCGAGATCGACCGGCGCTTCCTGCAGACCGTGCTGGTGCGCTGGCCCGACGAGCCCGAGCGGGTCGACCGCATGCGCATCGTCACCGACGAGGATCACGCCCAGGTGCGCATGGCCCACCTCGCCACCGTCGGAAGCCACGCGGTCAACGGCGTGGCCGCGCTCCACAGCGAGCTCATCAAGTCTCATCTGCTGCCCGACTTCGCCGAGCTGTACCCGGAGCGCTTCCAGAACAAGACAAACGGCGTCACCCCCCGCCGGTGGATCAAGGGCGCCAACCCCGAGCTGGCCGAGCTCTTCGACGAGATCGCCGGTGAGGGCTGGGCCCGCGATCTGGCCCGGGTGCAGGCCGTGGAGCAGCACGCGGACGACCCCGCCTTCCTCGAGCGACTCGCGGGGATCAAGCTCCGAAACAAAGAGCGCCTGGTCGCCCACCTGGACCCGATCCTGGGCCTGGACCTGGACCCCGCCGCGCTGTTCGACATCCAGATCAAGCGCATCCACGAGTACAAGCGCCAGCTGCTCGCCGGCCTCGCCGTGGTCGCCCGCTTCCTGCGGCTCAAGGACGGGGAGGACCTGCCCCCCCGAGTGGTGCTCTTCGGCGGAAAGGCGGCTCCCGGGTACGTGATGGCGAAGCACCACATCCGCTTCCTCTCCGACGTGGCCCAGATGATCGACCAGGACCCGCAGCTGCGCGGCCGCCTGTCGATGGCGTTCGTGCCCAACTACAACGTCAGCCTCGCCGAGCGCCTCATCCCCGCCGCCGACCTGTCCGAGCAGATCTCGATGGCGGGCAAGGAGGCGTCGGGCACGGGCAACATGAAGTTCGCCATGAACGGCGCGCTCACCATCGGCACGCTCGACGGCGCGAACATCGAGATCCGCGACGCGGTCGGCGAGGACCACTTCTTCCTGTTCGGCCACACCGCCGCCGGCGTGCAGGCGCTCAAGCAGGACTACGTGCCCGAGCGCTTCATCGCCGAGAGCCCGCTGCTCCAGCGGGTGCTGGCACTCATCGAGCGCGGCTTCTTCTGCCACGACGATCCCGGCCGCTACCGCGATCTCGTCGCCGAGCTGCGCCACATCGACACCTGGCTCGTGTGCGCGGACTTCGACAGCTACATCGCCGCTCAGGATCGGGTCGACGCCGCCTGGCAGGACCCGACCGGCTGGCAGCGGAGCGCCGCGATGAACATCGCCCGGGTGCACGGCTTCTCGAGCGACCGCACCATCGCCGAGTACGCCCGGGACATCTGGAACGTCTCGTCGGTGCCGGTGACCCTGGAGGAGCGATGAGGCCCTTGATCCTGGCTGTCGCGCTGGTCGGCGCGCTCGGCTGCCGCACCGCACCGCCGGTCACCCACACGGGAGATCGGCCCGATCCGACGGTCGCGCCGACCGGCTCGGAGGACAGCGACACCGACACCGACACCGACACCGAGCCGCGGGTCACCGACGGCCGGGTGCTGCTCCTGGTGTCGATCGACGGATTCCGGTGGGACTACCTGGATCGTGGGGCGACCCCCAACCTCGATCGCATCGCCGCGGGGGTGCGCGCGGACGGCCTGCAGCCGCCCTTCCCGAGCTACACCTTCCCCTCGCACTACACCATCGTCACCGGGCTGCATCCCGAGCACCACGGCATTGTCAGCAACGTCTTCTATGACCCGGTCCGCAGGGACCAGTTCAAGCTGGGCGCCCCGGAGGACATGACCGACGGCTCCTGGTGGGGCGGCGAGCCCCTGTGGAACACCGCCGAGCGCCAGGGCATGCCCGCAGCGACGCTGTTCTGGCCGGGCTCGGAGGCGGTGATCGGCGGTCGGCGACCGACTGACTGGACGCCCTACGACAGCGGCATGTCCTACGATGATCGCGTCGACACCGTGCTCGGCTGGCTCTCTCGCGAGCCCGCCACCCGCCCGGGGTTCGCCACGCTCTACTTCTCCTCGGTCGACAGCGCCGGTCACGGCCACGGGCCCGACGACGCCGCCGTGGACGACGCGATCCGGGGGGTCGACAAGGCCATGGGTCGCCTGCTCGACGGCATCGACGGCGCCGGCCTGACCGACCTGGTCGACGTGGTGGTCGTCTCCGATCACGGCATGGCACCGAAGGACCCGGAGAAGATCGTCTTCCTGGACGGCGCGGCGGTCCTGCAGGGCGTGCACGTGGTCGAGTACAGCCCGCTGCTCCAGGCGCGGATCCCGGACCCGGACAAGGCCCGGGCCGTGCGCGACGGCCTCGACGCGCTGGACCACGTGGCGTGCCACCTCAAGGCCGACACCCCCGAGGACTGGCACTACCGCGATCACCGCGCGATCGGCGACGTGGTCTGCCTGGCGGAGAACGGCTGGCAGCTCACCCAGCGCGCCTACTACGAGGACAACCGCGACCGCTTCGAGGGCGGCACCCATGGCTGGGACCCCGACTGGCAGGCCATGCACGGCATCTTCCTGGCCCGCGGACCGCGGTTCAAGCAGGGGGTGCGGGTGGGCACGCTGCAGGCGGTCGATCTGTACGGCGTGATGTGCCAGGCGATGGGCCTCGAGCCCGCGGTCAACGACGGCGATCCTTCGGTCGCGAGCCAGCTCCTGGCGGAGTGAGCGGCGATCGGGCGCCGGGCATCGGCACGCCGAGCTCGAGAGTGACGTCGCGCACCAGCAAGCGGACGGTGTGCGCGAGGTCGGGCCGGCCGTGCTCGTCGAGGAGCGTGGCCACGTCGACGAGGTCGACCATGACGTCGAAGTCGGCGATCCGGGAGGCGGTCGCGATGCGCCTCACCCGAGCCCAGGCGCGGGGCCAGGCCGCCCAGTCCTCGCGCCACACGCAGGACATGAGCTCGCCGATGCGGCCGGATGCGGCCAGGGTCGGGTGCAGCCAGCGCTCGCCCTCGGTGGCGATCTGGCGGAACAGGCGATCGGCCTCGTCCACGCGGCCGTCGTGGAGCAGGGCGACCCCGAGCAGGTAGCGGAAGTGCACCGCGTCCTGGGCGGTGTGGGCGTCGGTCAGCGAGACCGCGGTGCGCAGGTGCTGGGCGGCCTCGGCGTACCGTCCCGCCCGGGTGCACACCTTGGCGACCGTCGCGTGCCCCTTGGCCTCGAGCCAGCGCACGCGGTGGCGGCTGCCCGCCTCCAGCACCAGGTTGCCGAGCCGCTCGGCTTCCTCGAGATCGCCCATTGCACGCGCACGATCCGCGAGCAGCTCCACGCAGATCCCCCACTGCAGGGCCTCGCCGGGCTCGTCCGGGGAGTAGTACGCCATGCCGGCCCGGGCGTGGTGGCCGCTGGCGTCGAGATCGCCGCCGTAGCGGGTGGCGACGCACAGGTAGCGGTGGGCGCGCCCGACGTAGACCTCGGCGCCCGGCTGGCCGTCGAGGGAGAGCAGCAGCTCGCAGGGTCGCGCGACCGCGTCGGGACCCTCGCCCGCATTGAGGGCCACGTACGCGTCCACCGAGGCGTGGTCGAAGACCAGCGGGTCGTCGGCGGGGATGTCGCCGCGCGCGAGCACGGACCGCGCTTCCTCGACCACCGCGCGGGCCTCCCGGTAGCGGAACTCCTGTACGAGCCCCATCGCCTCGCCCAGCAGGGCCTGCACCGCCTCCCGACCCCGTCCCAGCTCACGCAGCACGCTGCCGGGAGCCCGCCTGCCCGCCAGCTGCAGGGCGTCCACCGCCGCCTCCAGGGTGCTGCGCCAGCCGTCGCCATCGTCGGCCCGGGCGAGGTGCTCGAGCGTCGAGGCCATCGAGGGATCGGCCAGCGCGAGGCGCCCGTCGGCGTGCACCCGGGCGAGGCGCGCGGCGAGCCAGCGCTCGAGCCGGGTCGGATCCACGGACAGCCCCGCCTGCTGACAGGCGCTGTGCCACAGACCCAGGGTCGCCTCCTCTCCCAGCGCGACGAGCAGGTCCAGGGCGCGACGATCGTCGGAGTCGACCAGGACCGCATCGAGCTGGCGTACCCGGGAGGCGTGCATGTCGGGGGACAACGCCAGTTCCGCGCCGGCTCGAAGGGCGAAACCCGACGTTCCGAGTACCAGATCCTCACGATCGGCCAGCTCGGCGACCAGGGTGACCGCCACGCCAGGCAGGCCTCCGCAGCGGCGGACCAGCTGCCCGGCGAGGCGGTTCTCCAGGCCCAGGAGCTCGACCACGAGGCGGGTGCAGTCCTGAGGGTTGAGCGGCCCGACCGGCACGTGGACCAGCGCGTCGAGGGGCAGCAGATCCCGGGGGAGCGGGAGCTCGCTCGACAGCACGACCACCGCGGGCAGCGGCTGCAGGCGGGCCACCTGACCCAGCTCACGCCCGATGCCGACCCCCTCCTCGAGGGTGTCCGGGCGCACGGTCACGATCAGCACCCGCTCCGGGTTGGCGCTGGAGAAGCGCGCCACCACCCGGACCAGCGCCCGCACCGGATCGTCGCGGCCGAGCAGCGCCGCATGCACCAGATCGGCGAGCCCGACGTCGTCGAGGCCGAGGCGATGGAGGACCAGCGAGACATGGGCGTACAACGCCGAGTCCTGGAGATCCGCCCGCAGCCAGGCCGACAGCGCGCCGCGGGCACCCCCGCTGGCCGCCGACACCGACCACACCTCCGCGCCGACGAGGCCGTGCGCCTCCTCCGCGAGCCAGTCGGCCAGCTCGTCGATCCCCGCCTCGACGCGCCCCTCGACGTGCACGACCCGGGGCATGCGCTCCCGGCTCGCCGCGACCAGGGCGCTCCACAGCTGCTCCTGCTCGCGGGCCCGACCGATCACCGGCACCCGCCGGTCGCGGAACAGGGCCAGCCCTGCGCCCAGGATCTGATCCGAGGTCCAGGTGGCCCGGCGCTGGCGGGGGCGGACCGGCACCGCGGGCGCGCCGTGACGCAGGGGCTCGGTCGCCTCGTCGAAGTCGACGTCGGGGGTGAAGGCGACCTCGTCGGTGACCGCGAGCAGCAGCTCCGTGGGGGTGTCCTGGTCGGAGAGACCCGACGCGGTGGCGTTGGCCCAGGTCGTGGCCTGCAGCGGGCCGTCCGGGGGGATGGACGGGGCGAAGAGCTCGTGTTCGCCGGGCTCGCCGAGGGACCGCAGGGCGGCGAGCGCGTGGGCGGCGGTGGGCGGCCGGCCCTCGGGCGCCTTCTCGAGCAGCCAGCGCAGCCACGGCTCGATGCCGTCGGGGACGGAGAGGCGGGGTCGGAAGGGGCCCACGGGCTCGCGCTTGTGGGCCTGGGCCAGCTTGCCGATCGAGACCTCGCGGAAGAGCGGACGGCCGGTGAGCCAGCTCCAGGCCATGCAGCCCAGGGCGTAGAGATCGGTGGGCGGGCCGTAGCGGCGCCACTCGCCGAGGAACTGCTCGGGCGCCATGTACGCAGGCGTGCCGGAGCGCTGGAAGAGGGCCTCGCCGCCCTCCAGGTCCATGGCCAGGCCGAAGTCGGCGATCTTCAGCCCTGGACGCCGATCCTGGACGCCGCAGATGAGCAGGTTCGCCGGCTTGAGGTCCCGGTGGAGGATGCCCCGGCCGTGAGCGTGGCCCAGCGCGTCGAGCATGGCGACCAGCACGCCGAGCACGTCGTGCCAGTCGTCGGGGGCGGGCGCGTCCTCGAGGGTGCCGCTGCTGGCCCACTCCATGACCAGGTAGGGGGCGCCGACCGGCAGCACCGGGTGATCGACGCCGACGATGCCGTGGTCGTAGATCAGCACCAGGTGCGGGTGCTGCAGGCGGGCGACCGCGCGGACCTCGTTGCGGAACTGGCGGCGGAACGCGGTGGTGCGCGCGTGATCGGCGGACAGGAGCTTGACGGCGACCGGCAGCTGGGACGCGGTGTGCACGCCGCGCCAGATGCTGGCCATGCCCCCGCGCGCGACGGGCTCGATCAGCGAGAACGCGCCCAGCGCCTGGGCATTCTCTGTATTCTTCAGGTTGGCTGCCATATCGTCGGACACGCCCGGCGGGCTCCAGCATCACCGGCGAGCATAGCCGCCGCCCGCACCACCCGGGTTGGCCTACGATGGCGCCCACGACCCGTGTCGGAGGTGCCGTGCGTCCATCTGCCCCCCTCGTCCTCGGCTGTGCGCTGGTGCTGGGCTGCGGTCCGAAGCAGGCCCCCGAGCCCTCGGTACCCGAGACGACTGACGCCGGATCGGCGCAGGCCGACGCCAACGCTCCGCCCCCCGACGTGCGGTGCGGCGTGCAGCCCGACGGCAGCCGCAGCTTCCGCGTGCTCCACCTCAACGACGTCTACCGGATCGGCGGGCTGTCCGACGGGCGGGGCGGCCTGTCCCGGGTGCGCACCCTGCGCGCCCAGCTTCAGGTCGGGTGCGAGGACGGCGTGCTCCTCACCCACGCGGGCGACATGCTCTTCCCCTCGATGCTGTCCCGGGTGTTCGACGGCGCCCAGATGATCGACGTGCTCAACCACCTCGACGGCGACGGCGAGGCCTTCGACGACCAGATGGTGGCCGTGTTCGGCAACCACGAGTTCGACAAGCCCGCCATGAAGTACGCGCCGATGGTGCAGGAGCGGGTGCGGGACAGCCAGTTCGCGTGGCTCGACACCAACATCACCTGGGCCGAGGTGGAGGGTGCCCCTGCGATCTCGGCGGACAACCTGCACAAGAGCGTGCTGCTGGACGTGGGGGGGGTGAAGGTCGGCGTGTTCGGCATGACCATCGACAACAAGATCCCCGAGTACGCGGCCGGCATCGACACCGACCACACGGCGATCGCCCGGGAGCAGACGCGGTCGCTGCGGGCGGCCGGAGCCGAGGTCGTGCTGGCGCTGACCCACCTGGACGCGAACGACGACGACCAGCTCCTCACCGAGCTCGGTGACGAAGGGCCCGACGCGGTGCTCGGCGGGCACGACCACGTGCTGCAGTCGGCGGTGATCGGCGGGCGTCCCATGCTCAAGGGCGACGCCGACGCGGTCCGGGTGCGGGTGCTCGACATCACCGTGGGTGCGGACGGCGCGGTGAGCTGGTCCGCCGATCAGGCAGGCGTGCACATCGGCGAGGGACTCCAAGGCGACGATCCCGGCGTGCAGACGGTGATCGATCGCTACATGGCCGAGTTCGACCGAGAGTTCTGCGGGGACCAGCCCGACTGCCTGTCCGAGCAGCTGACCATCGCAAAGGTGACGTTGGGAGCGGAGGAGACGAAGATCCGCCGCTTCGAGACCAACCTCGGCGACTGGGTCACGGACCAGATGCGGCGGTCCTTCCCCCAGGCCGACGTCGCGGTCATCAACAGCGGCGCCCTGCGCCTGAACCAGGATGTGCCCGCAGGCCAGCCCGTCACCCGGGGCACGGTCGAGGCGATCTTCGCCTACCCTGCCCGCATGCACCTCATCGAGATCGACGGCGCCACCCTGGAGCAGGTGCTGCAGCGCTCGGTGAGCGGCTGGACCGGCCAGGGACACTGGCTGCAGGTGTCCGGCGTCGTGTTTCGCCAGGACTCCGAGGCCGAGGCGGTGAGCGACATCCACCTGCAGACTGCGGATGGCCTGGTCCCACTGGACAAGTCTGCGAAATACAAGCTGGTCACGGTCCGCTACCTGCTCGACCCCGAGATGGGCGACCAGGACGGCTACACCATGCTGTCCCTGAGCCAGCAGGTCGATGCCGAGAACAACGGCACCGACCTGAAGCCGCAGGTGTTGGATGCCCTGCGGACGATGGGCGAGGCGGGGTTCGCTCCCAAGCGTGAGGGGCGGATCTGCAACGCGCAGGAGTCCGGCGCACCCTGCCTGCTGGAGTAGCGGGTCTACCGCGGCGCGTGCACCTGACCGAGGGCGACGACGCGGACCTGATCGCGGTGCCGGTCACGGATCGCATCCGTAGGCTTGCGCTCTTCCTGACTGGCAAGTCCGTCACGCTTGTCCGTCGTGGAGGCTGCAGGCAGCCGCTCCGTGCCGGGCACCGTGCGGTAGGCAGCCGCCGGATTGTCCGCGCGCAAGGCGACATCTTCGTCGGGGGCGTCGTCAGCGGAGAGCCCGGGACCGTAGCGGAGCTCGACCTCGTCATCGAGGCGCTCGATGGCGTGCTGGACCGAGCGCTCCAGGGTCGTGCGGGTGGGCCAGTGCAGGATGCCGATCGCCGGGTGATCGGAGACCAGGACGTAGTCGTTGGCGTCCTTGGTGAGGATGGCGACGTAGGACGTGGAGGACATGGGGCTCCTTGGGTGGTGGGTTTGGTTTGTGTGTAATGTAGATGTTGCATGGATGCAAACCGAGATGTGGGATCGATGCGGGCCGACCTCTGGGCGTGGAGCGATGGAGGGCCGTGGCGCCACTCGGCACAGAGGCGCAGAGGCACAGAGGCAAGCACAGAGAGGACGGCGGCGGGGCGTCGGAGCGGGGGCTCAGCGCTGGGTGGCGTCTCCGCGGATCAGGAAGGGAGTACGCATGTTCTCGGCGTCGTTGGTCCAGAATGTGAGGACGTGGTCGAGGGGGCCGGGCTCGGTCGGCTCATAGCGGAGCTGCAGGGTAGCCACATCGCCTTGCGCGAGGATCACGGCGTCCAGGCCGTACATGAGGAGGCCGTGGGCGCAGGGCTCGTCGATGGTGGCCATGGACTCGTCGAGGACGATCTGGCGGATCTCGAGGCTGCCCTCGCACTCGTTTCCGATCGCCACCTCGGCCTCCGCGGGTCCGTCGAGCAGGTTGCCTTCATCGTCCAGCTCGAAGGTGCCGAAGTCCACCCCGGGCGATCGAACGACGACGCACGGGGGAGGCTCCCATCCCCCGATGACGGGGCCGTCCGAGCGCGGGTCATCCCCGCAGCCCACCGCACACACCAAGACCAGCAGAGCCATCCGCACGCCTAGGCCATACGCCCCTGGTTCACCTCGCGTGACCACGCCCGCACGACCACCTCGGCCCCCCCACTCCCACCTCTGCGAACCCCTCTGTGCCTCTGTGCCTCTGTGCCGAGCGGTCTCACGCCCCTCCGATGCCCAGCACCGCCCCGCCAATCCC
>MDTC01059339.1_pt1 | contig 12004 bp, 10 predicted proteins | sample 811181 | NCBI WGS metagenome assembly MDTC01 (sample SAMN05326644, study PRJNA326480) | marine metagenome | isolation source: seawater | place: Pacific Ocean: North | collected 2011
GCTAACTGGAATCCCAAGGTAAATTCAGGTGAACCGATAACTGCTAAATCCATAATTTCACCTCATCATAATATATGTGCCTCTAACACATCTTCAGGAAGACCTGCAAGTCGGCCTCTAACAATAATTCTTAAATCAGCAACCTCTTGAATCTTCATTGAAACATAATGAACAATAGGTAAAGCAGAAACTGGGTGTAAGTAACTCATTCTTTGCAATGAATCATGTTCTTGTCTCTTGAACCAAGTCACCACAGAGTCAAGACTCCTAACCTTTTGCGATTCCGAAAGTAATTGTTCAAATTCTGCAATGTCGAATCTATTTGAAGATCTCAAAACATCCATCAAAGAATCTCTTCCTCCGGCAGCAATGGAGGAAAATGAACTACTTGGCAACACTCTGCCACCAGGAATTAACAATTTGGATATTTGTTCGGAATCTATGCCCATAGAATTAGATTCAAGAATATTCAATATATTTCTGTGATCTATTTCCAAAGCAAGATGGTTTCTAAGGAATCGAGATGCTGGTTTACTAGCAGAAAGAGATTGGATTGCTTTACTGAAATAATGGCGATCCAATGCATCTTCATAATCTGATAACCTAGAATCCTCTGGCAGAGCCATCAATGAGGAGCCAAACGATTTGCGACGCATCTGAGTGGCTGCTGAACGTAAATCATCTGAGTTTTCAATTATCTTAAGCCAAGGAGTGTTTATTTCATTTAATTCGGGCAGTATAGAGTTAGCGACTTTATCCAAATCTACATCATTCATTACAGCCCTCAAAACAACCTTGGCATTTTGATATTCAAATCTAGAAGTATATACCTCAACCATTGATTTAACCTTGCCATTACACATTGATACTATTTCATTGAGTTCAGATTCAAGATTATGAGTTAGAGCCGCTTCTACAAGATCTCCTCCTGAAAATTTGCTCGCGTAGAGATTTATTTCATCAGCATATCCAATATTGCTTATTGCAACCGTCAACTGATCTGGCGATTGGTGAATCAATTGACGCATACGCGACAAATCTGCAAGTTTCTTACGACGGGATTTAGCCCTCGAAGCAACATATGCAGTATTCCCAATCACAATAATCACCTAACCAAATAAAATCGTGTTCACAGAAGATAATGAATCATTCCATGCAGTATCCAATAGAGTATCAAATCTCATATCATATGAAATTGAACCGTCAGGTGCTTCGAGAATAAAACCTCCAAGCCCATCGACAGATTCACCGATTTTACGCTTGCCGCTCAAGTCGTCTAATGCTTTACGATCAACCTCAACCGGTCTAACAATATAATCAGCACCAGCCATTTTACCAGCCTTAGCCATCATAGATTTCAACATACTAGCTCTTCCTTTGAAACCTGGATCTGCTAATTGTTCTCTTACCGAATTATGTGTAGCATCCAATACTTTTCGCCTAGCAATTAAAATTTCTTTTTGATTTGCTTGACGAGCGCTTGCTACTACTTCTCTTGCGATTTGAGTTGCTTCTCTCTCAGCTCTAGTACTTGCCTCATTACGAATGTTTTCAGCTTTACTTTCAGCTTCCGATAAGATGCTTTTTGCTTCTGATTTGGCTTTCGTGATTATCGCTTTAGCATCAGCCGCTGCTGATGCTGCGATATCCTTTGCTAATGTTTCTAACGTCATCTTTTTTCCTCCGATTTCTTTCGAATCCTATCTTAAACAAGATTTCGAACGGACTTCCTCACTGGAGGAAGAGCGGCAATGCACCAAGAATCACAATTGATTCTGGCAACGCTGTAAAAATAAGTGCCACACCGAACTTACTTCCATCTTCTGCAAGCATACCGACAGCTGCGCTACCGATTGCTGCTTGGGAAATTCCAGCACCAAGGCCGGCAAGGCCAAGTGCTAGACCGACACCTATCATGCCGATATCTCCTTCCATGTCGTTCGAATCGTCAGTTGATGTTGCATCTTGTGCAACTACGCCTTGGGCGACCAAGGTTAGTACCAACAATACGATTAGTGTTCTTAGGCTCATTTTCAGGGCATTATTATTCATTTTTGCTACCTCCATTTATTGTCCATTGGACTGTGATCTCCCCTCAACGTGTAGGGGGCGGCCTCCAAGTGGCGCAAATGCGCGACCCGAGCCATCGTAAAACTTGCCCATCCATTCTACAAAGTGTAGACGGACGGCGTGAATAGTTGGGGAAAGAATCCCTAATGCGATTGCAAATACTTGTATCAAAACGAATAATATAATTCCTACTAATATCATTAATACATCGCCTGATTCAATTGCAGGTGCTATCTTATTCCAGCCCATGGTAATGGAAACCTCTGCGATTTTCACACCAGCAACTCCAACACCCATGATTCTAAGGTAGGATAATGTATTTGCCAATAAACCAAATGTCTCGATTGGGCCCATGATAATTCCACCAACCCATCCAAACTTTTCAAAAATGGCCAATCCTATAATCAAACTTACAAGTCCTATGATAATCAAAAATGTCCAAACTTGAACCTCAAACAAATCATTGTAACCCATGACCATGTTTCTTGCCTGCATTGAACCGCCAGCTAAAATTAGTAGCCATGAACCTTTTTCGAAATATGCTGCTGCTGCTCCGTGAGCTTTGTAAACTGTCACCAGACCAATAATTAGTCCAAGTAATATATGGGCAATTCCAATGTATACAGAGAGAACTACATATTCTTGAAGCCCATGACCAGGGCTTGCCCTGTGGAAAGGCATATGCAAACCACCTAGATTTAGTAAATCGGCAATAACATGTGGAACATGCAAATTAGCATATGTCCACTCATAAAATCCAGCAAATGGTGAAGAGTTACCTAATTGCCCAGTATTATCCCATACAAACCCAAATCCTTCAGCGAAAATTATTCCCCATATGATACACCAAATCCCCATCCATCTCAAGATGGTGATTCCATTTTTGGCAAGTGGATCGTTTGCAAATGGTTTTGTATTGAGGAAAGTAGCCAATAAACAAAGTACTAATCCATATCCCCAATCACCTAAAATCATTCCATAAAAGAGAGGGAAGGTCATCATAAGCAACATAGATGGATCATAAGTTCCATACTTTGGCCTACCAACTAAGTCAACCAATAATTCGAATGGTTCAGTAAACTTTCCATTGACAAATTCAATTGGAGGCACTGTTTCGTCTTGGGTTGAATGGGAATTAGATGATATGTTTATTCCTGAGATCGCTAGATCTAATTCTGGCAAATTAATTCTTCCATCCTTGTTTAAGTCAATAGCTGCAAGGAATTTTGCCATATTCCAAGGAGGTAAATTACCGATGTTTGCAGCCTTCATGGCTTTTTCAATTTCTCTAAACTCAAGTTCACCTGAGTCATCAAGGTCCATAGATTTAAAAAATGCAAATACTGATTGATTTGATGAAGCCAAATAATCATGTAGCATAACCAATTCTTTGGGAGGTGCTTCGTGTTCATGTTCCTCTTCATGGTGGTGATGATTGTCGACATATTTTTCTATAGATACGTGTGAAGCGCACTTGGAAAGTTTTGAGATTATTTCTTCAGACCTATCTGAAGGGACCCATGCATCTAATGCAAATGCTTTGTTGCTTACCGCAACTAAAGTAGGGGCGGTGAAAATTTCGTCCTCTCTTTCTAGATGCTCAATGGCTCTTATCAAATTAGTACCATGTGATTTTGACCATTGTTCAAGAGATTTGGATGCGCTCTCCATTTTTGCTTCCAGTCCCGCTATTACTCCTTTGATCTCATCAATTCTACTGGATGGTGAACCTTCGCCACTTGGAATTTGTACTGCTTTACCACCTAATTCGGCCATTGCAATTTGCACTGCCGCCCCATCCTTTGGTTGGCATGCAACTGCAATAATCCCCTTAGCCACTTGTAACTCTATTTGACCTATTAAGTCGTCAAAAACTAAATTCGCCTTTGCTGACTTGGAAGTCTCGGCCAAGTAAATTTCAACTCCTTCAAATCCCGACATCAAATCCAAAGGAATGCCAAGAGGTTCAACTCTAAGTAACGCTTTAAGTTGTTCTTGAAGTGAAAGAATTTCAGCTTCCGAGTCTCTATTTATTTCGACTTGTTCTAATGCCATATCGACTTTTTCTTCAAACTCTGCCAGCATAGAAGCGATGTTTTTCCTAGATGTTGGACCTTCGGAATTAACCGCATTTACTTCTGACTGGAGCGATCTGGCCTTGGTTAGTAATCTACTGACAAACTCAGACCCCTCGCTCTTTATCGATGCGCCAACTCCTATGCCATCTTCAAAACGCCCATATTCTTCAATATGAATACAACCTAAATCTGTACATTCACGTATGACTTCTTCCAATTTGCCTACCGGTGCCGCCACTGTTAAACGGGACATTTCGGCAGTTTCAAACATATGTAAACCTCATTGTGAAGTCATTGTATCTATTATAGATTTGACAGCCTTATCTAGGTTTTTGGAAGCATTTGACTCAATCGATTCGACTTCCTTCAATCCCTTCTTTTGAACCTTTTTTGCTTCTTTATCTGCTTCTCCTCTAGCAGATTCAAGAATTGCCTGAGTATTAGATACCGATTCATCGGCAGCATTACTAACTAATTCACTGGATTTTTTCCTTGCATCAGCCATGATTTTAGATGCTTCTTCTTGCGCATCCGCAAGTTGTTTAGAGGCTTCCCGCTCGGTTTGTTTGATTTTGCGAAGAACATCGGACATACCCAAGTAAATCACCTGTAATTTGGCCAACTAAAGGAGGTTTATGAGTGTAGTGATTAAACACCCTTTCAATTTCATTCGAAAAGAAAGGAAAATCAATCCTCAGTCCGTCTTTTTGGTTTAATAGCTCTAAACCGACTTGCCATGCCAAAAGGAAGCAAAAGTCTCCCTTGAACGTCTTCAAAACCAACTTCACGCATTACTTTGCGGTAATATCTATTTGTCCCATAATGCGAATATGTTCGAGCCAAGCCCTTCCAAGGATGGTCTTTTTCTTTGGTGACAATACGAGCAATTATTTGGACAACGGTAGCCATCCAAATCCGGCCAGCAAGACCATGAAACCAATTGGCTTTGCCTGCATCACATATGACTAGTTGACCACCCGGTTTTAGTACCCTGAATATTTCTTCAAGACCCTTCTTCTTATCTTGAAAATCCCTAAAAGAGAACAAACAGAATACTCTATCAAACATATCATCAGGAAGAGGTATTGACTCAGCAATTGCTTCAATATATTTTGCCGGCTCTTCACCTCTAGACTTTCTAGCAGAATCGACTCTTTTTTTGGCAACTCTCAGCATTTCTGCAGAAGGGTCTAAGCAAGTCACATCCAAGCCCACTAGGTCTTCAGCAAATGAACCAGGACCACATCCAACTTCCAATACCTTCATCCCAGGTTCTGCATGACCTCTGACATTTTTCCTCCATGCTTTGTCTTGCCCGAAAGTCATTATACGGTTGACTCGGTCGTAGTTTGGAATTGATTCCTCAAGTTGAGATAACAAAATCTCCCACTCATCAAGATCAATACCAGACGGGTCGTAGCCACCTGTAGCATTCCGGCTTGCCATGTCATGCCCTCAAGCCCGTCCTCTTTGGACATATCGTTGTAATTTCAAGCGATACGCTCGACGGTTTCTGGAGTGATACCTTCTTCTGGAGTGACTCTGAATACTAAAATTTTCAAGTTCTCAGGTGCGTTTCTAAACTTTGACACCATCATTGAAGTTTCAAAATCGGTACCAACAGTCCTTACTTGGAATGACAATACCATGTCTGCTATTGAGGCCAACTCTTGCTTTATTGTTGGCGAAAGACCATCGGTTGATACTGAAATAAATAACAATCCACGATACATTTGCGCATGGGCTTGAAGCATTCTGACCATAGCTACAACTCTTGCCGGATCATCTCTTTGTAAAAAGAAGTCTAGGCTGTCTAGAACTGCCCTAAAATAAGGCCCTAAAGCCATCACTTCGTTGGTAACTTCAGTGAGATAATCTTGATTACTTTCCTCAACAAATCTAGTTTGGGCAAGCCTTTGGATATCTTCCAACCTAAAGCCTTCAAGACGATACCTGCTTGCTAAAAGTTCTTTTTCCAAAACATTAGAGTTGTATTCCTCACCGATCGTTCTAACATTGATATCCAATGGCCAATCATATTTTTGAAAAATACGAACTATCTCTGCTTGTCCTTCATTGGTTGAAATGTATATGGTATTCTCTGCTTCTTCTGCTGGAGAGACAAATTGTTTGGCAAATAACTCACTTCCTGAACCAGTATCAGTAAATGCAATCATGGTAAATCCTCTAGGTACGCCACCGCGCATTTCATTATCGAATTTTGGCACACCAAAGGAACCTACGCTGCCGAAGAATTCCTCATCTTCAGAGTCAAATTGTACTTCTTTAGCCATATTTTCACACTCAATGAATTACTACTTGACCTCTATCAACTAAATCTGTACAATATAAATCTAGGTTTGACAATACCAATGGTGGTGTTTGGTCGGGCACATTTAGTATTACTGAAAGAACATCTTGTTGCCTGAAAGTGTTAATGAATGTATGCAAGTATTCTGCCAGCATTCTATCTTCATTGTAGATTGCCAGAGCATTTACACTATCAATAAAGACAAAATTTCGTTCTGACTGATTCGTTTTTAGAATGTAAAGAGTTCTAAGAAGGATTGATTCGAGCATAATCGGGCTATCGACAAAATGAACGTTGTTGTAAGGAATGTTAGTACCTCCCAAAATCCCAGAAGAAACTAAGTCAATAAATTGAATTTGAGAAACATCAATTCCAACCGCCTCAAAGCCTTGGATTACCTCAGCTGCACCTCGGCTTGCAGAGATGTAAACACCTTTCATCTCAAACATTTGCAATAAAGGTATCAGCGTACTAGCAGTGACCATGAAAGAATTTGAGTTTCCGCACCTAACCTGAACTGAACTGTTTAGCGAAACTTCAGTCAACTGATCGGCAATTCCTTGATCTAATTCAAACATCTTACGAACCCCATCTATTCACATTGTCACTTATTGCGCCCCACTTGAGCATTGGAGTTAGCATAACACCTAGAGGTGTTAGTTCAATTGCATGTTTTGCCCTGCTATGAGAGGTACCACGCATTTTTACCACTTGTAAAAATCTCAATAAGTGACCCATACGTTCAATATCACCAAGAACGATTATTCCATCACATATTGCTTCTTCAACACCAAATGATGACCAATGAGCGTTTTCTGTGGCAGAAGTTATTTCGGCAATTAGGATTGTAGTGCAACCAAGTGTTGCGAGTTTCTTGCCGAGAGTGAACAGGAAATCTCTGATCAACTGTTCTGATTTAATTTTGTAACACAGTGTCGTGACTGAATCAATTACAAGCCTTGTGACACCGATAGTATTGACGATGTCGACGATTGATTTGATGAGTGAATGAACGTCGTCTAAATCAAAAGTTGACTTTTCTAAACCAAGCCAAGAATACAATACATCCATATCGAAGACATTTATCAATCCAGTATCTACCATTTTCATGTCAAAAAAGCCGAATTGTCGTATGTTTTCTAGTAGCTTTACTGATGGCTCTGTCGCGGTAAAATGGGCACATGCCTCCCCAGCATTGGCACCTCTGACAAGAAATTCCATACCCAAAGTTGTTTTTCCTGAACCACAAGTTCCGGCAGCTAGAACTGTAGACCCGTAAGGGATTCCACCACGCAAAATCTCATCTAGCCCATGCACTCCTGTTACGCATCGGTCACGGGAGTACATACCAACTGGTTGCATGGGGAACGACACTCCTAACTCGCTGAGGTTCATGAAGCATCCGATTAATCAATCGGACTGCAACCTATAAAATCAAACCAAATTGACAATTCCAGGGGTTGGTGTTGATGAAATCTGCCAGTCGAGTTGTGTGGGTGGAAAGATTGGTGGTATATATTCCAATGACTGACTAGGGGTAAGGAAAAACCCAGAATCTCCACCCCATTCGACTCTCATTACTTCAAATGGTTGAAATTCGCTTAGTTGAGTATAGCTCAAAATTACAACCCCCCCACCATCATCAAGTAGATTCAATTGACCCACTCCTAAGAAACCTTCACCACCTAAATCAATTACATGGTCGGCTAAACCGACATCTTGCGAACTAGGGTCGCCGGTCATAATAGTTGTAGATAATCCCGAAATAACGCCCTCAGTCAACAACAAATTACTATTTAGATTTGGGGAGATATGAGATAAACTCCACCCCTTTAAATCAATGGCAAAGTCATTTGGATTATACATTTCAAGCCATTCAGGGGCGCCAGATACTGAGCGAGGGCTTATTTCAGTGAGCATTAAATCATTAGTACTTCTACCTCCATTGTGAACCTCTAGAATTATCAAAATCTTTTCTGACCCTGTTTGTAATTCTTTGAATGCTGTTGAAGATGCTGACGCAGTCCCTCTTTCCGTGCCTCCAGAGAACAATACTACGCCTTCTCTTAGAGAGTCATCACTTTCAGTAATTTTAATGCTTAAGTAAATGCTAAATGATTCACTCAAACCCAAACCTGCTAAAAGGCTGCCTTCAGTTATATTATGCAAAGCAGATACTCTATCAAAATCTACCGAATAGCCATTCATTAAACCTGCCATCACAACCCCAGAATTTAATTCTTCAAGCGATTTTTGATGCCATTGTGATGTTGAGTTTTGATAATCATAAGATCCATCCTCAAACACAGGAACATACCAACCTCCATCAGATGTTAAGCGATCTACCCCTTGTGCTGCTGAACGATCTAGTCGATCTACTGAGGTGTCATTGGAGCCCATTTCCAATTGCGCAAGTGACAAAAAAGCGGTCAATATCATCAAAAATAAGGTGAATGCTGAAAGAAATTCAATCACTGCCGTCATACCGGCATCATCTTTTCTAATTGATGAGTTTGGAGTCGACACCATGTATGTGCCAGCAGCAACAGATTCAATAGTTTGCCGGATGGGAATTTGATAAATACTTAATTTTAGGCATTTTCAAGCGTCTTGAAGCGATGAGTCTTTGAATGTCAATTGTGAGGAGGTCACATGGATGAGGTAGTTGCTAAACAGAATTTTGTACAAAAAATCTCTCTTAACACCGTACTTTTTATGATTTTTGTCGCATTTTTCTCGCCCAACTTGATTGTAGGAGTCCAAGCATCATCTAACGGAGATTTAGCAATAATTGGCTCAAATCCAGATGCAGATGACCTAATCCCTGCATATACATCTAGTACTTTTTCTGTAGATATTGAAAATTTAGACTCATTGCAATCAACACCTCGAATTGTAAATTGGTATGTTTGCGAGGGCGTCAAACTTGCAAATACTTGTATTAACACCGCCACTGAAAGTGGATATATTGACATAAACCCACTATTACCTGGAGAAAATGATACATTTTACTCTGGAACTGAATTCTATCCAAATGGATTTAATTCAACTCTGACTGTTCTGTTTCAATTCGACCAATTTGACTTCAACCCTGGCAATGATATCCTCTCAATACAAATTAATTCCACCAGAGAATTCACTGATTTGAGTGTTGAGGCTGGTGAAGATATTATTTCAGGATTAGATGAAACTTCAATCTATCAAGGAAATACAATTCTCAACAAGGACACTAATTACAGTTTACAATACACTGGAAGCGCAAACATCTGCGCTAGCTGCCAATTAAACGCTAGCATAGGGTGGCAATTATGGAACCTTAACAACTCAATGCTCCATGACGAAGAATATCTCAACGAAACCGAGTTCCCAAAGTTTAGTTTTTATCGAACTTATCAACAAATTTTACCGACGTTTTCTTTTGATACCGATGGCACTTACACTCTGAAATATGGAGTTTTTAATTCAACTGGAAATCCTTATTCGGACTTAATTGAAAGCAACAATGTAAACACTATCGTGATTACAATAAACACTGAATTAGATATAAAAATCGAAAATATGTATCCAAGCCACAACCCTATCGATTCAAATTACCTCTACGGAGAGAATATGTTAACCGGAGAAATTTCTAATCAGGGTAATAAGACTCTTTTTAATTTGACAATTACAATGACTATCGAAACTAATCAGAATCAACAATTAGATGAGTCTACCTGCTTGATTGGTCAATTAGCTCCAAGTCAGTCAATCAACTGTCTATTTGACATAATGGTACAAGGAAATAATCTAAACTTGAAAGTAACCGCTCCCAATTCATTAGGCGATCTCACTGATATCAATCCGATTAACAACGAGATTGTCGAAACTACAAATATTTTAATTTCGCAAATTAGCGCCTATTTAATCGTTGAAAACGAAAAATCATGGTACACCGATAATGAAAATATTACAGTTAATGGTTTCACTAATATATTGGCGCCTGGACCGATAAATTACACTTGGCTATACTCTGGATTAATCAACGTTGGATACAACAGTTCATTGGTAGTTGACACAAGTTATTATGGCTTAGGTTCACATCAATTCAAGCTCACAGCAAGAGACTTTTTTGGTAATTCAGAAAGCGTATACGTACAATTTACTATACTTAAACAGATAGACTTTTCAGAACCTCCATACTTTACCGCATCTGCTATAACAAATATCGAGAATATCGAGATTACACATGAAGCAAATCTGCCAACAATCGGCGATTCGTATGGAGTTGGTGGCGGAAAGTCTCCATTACTACTTTACAGTTTTAATCTAATAAATCAGCAAACAAATCAATCTGTCTTTGACGGCGTTAATGGTATAGAAATAGTACTAAATGTAGACCAAATATTGCCGACAAATATCCCATATGAAACCGTTGAAGTCCGAAAATTAGACTCAATAACAGACACTACTTGGGAATTATTCAGCGAGTACAATAACATATCTTACGATGATAATAAAATCACGTTAAATATTTACAACCCTACAACAGTATTACTAATTGGCGTTTTAGATTTCCCTGAAATCCAAGCTGAAAACTTCTCTGCATCCCCTGCTGCTGACGGAAAAATGAGTTTACAATGGACTGTGACTGGAGATTATGATTCAGATTATACTATTGGTTGGAATGTTTACAAGAGAATTGTACCCTCGTTTGGAGGAACAGTATTTCCCACAACCGATACTGAATATGACCAGAATATATGGGAATCGCTCACAGCCAATAACTTGGTTGATTTCATCGACATAGAAGACGCAAATTGGTTTGACCAATCTGTCACTCCTGAAGGATTCTGCTCATCCTATGCCATCACACCAGTAGATCGTATTGGCAATATATTTTACAACCTATCTTCAGTTACAACAGACGCCGATGGTAATGCTAATTTTGTATGTGGAGATTCAACACCACCAATATCAGTTGTTGGAGATTTCTCGCACCAATCCACCTTTAGTAACGACTCAGCATGTTATGACATCTTAAAGAATTGGAACATGTGTTATACAATTGAGTTACAGTGGTATTGGCTTGTTGGAGAAGAGAATGAAACTTGGAACCTTTACAGAATCGAGCAAAAGCCAGAATCGATTGATCTATACTTTATCGAACCTATACTGGAAAATATATCACCAGAAGAAGGTACACAATTTACCTTCAGCCAAGACGGACTTAATGATTCAGAGATACGCCCAGGTAAGGTTTTCTACTACATTTTGGCTCCAGTCGATAAATTCGGTAATGAAAGATCTATTGCTTTCTATCCGTCACCTACTGTTGAAAGAGTGCTAATTGAAGATGATTGGTGGGAGTTCAACCAGCATCTAATACCTGAACCTGAACCTGAACCTGAACCACCATTAGGTAACGAGTGGTTGGGTGATTTTTCTGATAATATGGAAGAAGGTGCATTCAAAGTTGCTGGATTAGTAACTCTAATTGTGCTCTGTATAGGAATTATCATGCTTGCATTAATCTCTAAACGCTTCAAGCGATTGAGAAAAGTCATCA
>MDTC01197922.1_pt1 | contig 12004 bp, 8 predicted proteins | sample 811181 | NCBI WGS metagenome assembly MDTC01 (sample SAMN05326644, study PRJNA326480) | marine metagenome | isolation source: seawater | place: Pacific Ocean: North | collected 2011
GAAATTGAAGCAAGTAAACATGATTTAGCTTATATAAAATTAAATGGCTCAATAGGATGTATGGTTAATGGCGCAGGATTAGCAATGGCCACAATGGATATTATAAAATTATTTGGCAAAGAACCAGCTAATTTTTTAGATGTAGGAGGAGGAGCCTCTAAAGAAAAGGTTACTGCAGCTTTTAAATTAATCTTAGCTGATAAAAATGTTAAAGGAATACTCATTAATATATTCGGTGGTATAATGAGATGTGATGTGTTAGCACAAGGCGTAGTAGATGCTGCAAAGCAAGTAAATCTATCTGTACCGTTAGTTGTAAGATTAGCAGGAACAAACTTTAAGGAGGGAAAGGAAATTCTAGAAAAATCTAATCTTAAAATTTTATCTGCATCAGATTTGAATGATGCTGCAAAGAAAATAGTTGGAGCTATAAAGTAAATGTCTATTTTAATTAATAAAAATACAAAAGTAATTTGCCAAGGATTTACTGGAACTCATGGCACCTTTCACTCTGAACAAGCTTTAAGATATGGAACAAAGTTAGTAGGGGGAGTTACTCCTAAAAAAGGAGGGCAAATACATCTCGATTTACCCGTTTTTAATACTGTTCAAGAAGCAAAAGAAAAAACTTCTGCAGATGCAACCATGATCTATGTTCCACCAAAATTCGCTGCAGAAGCTATAATTGAAGCTATCGATGCTAAAATCAAGTTAGTTGTTTGTATTACTGAAGGTATTCCACTAGTAGACATGCTGAAAGTCAAAAAAAATTTAAACAATAGCAAGACTAGATTAATTGGGCCTAATTGTCCTGGTATAATTACTCCTGAGGAGTGCAAAATTGGCATAATGCCAGGCAATATTCATAAAAAAGGATCAGTTGGAATAGTTTCAAGATCAGGGACATTGACTTATGAAGCTGTTGCACAAACTTCGTCTAACGGAATGGGACAATCAACTTGTATAGGCATAGGCGGTGATCCAATAAATGGAACAAATTTTATTGATTGTTTAGAACTTTTCCTAAAAGATGACCAGACAAAGTCAATAGTTATGATTGGTGAAATTGGAGGAACAGCAGAAGAGGAAGCAGCAGAGTTTTTGAAAAAAGAAAAAGTAAAAAAACCAATGGTCGGTTTTATTGCTGGTTTGACAGCACCTCCCGGTCGTAGAATGGGTCACGCAGGAGCCATAATTTCAGGTGGTAAGGGAGGAGCAGAGGATAAAATAGATATTATGAAATCTGCAGGAATTACAATATCAAAATCTCCAGCAGATATTGGCAAAACTTTATTCAATAAACTTAATGGTTGATTTTATACTATTTGTGTTAAAATGTAAAAATGTCTTCAGCAGATAATAACATCACATTTAAAAAAACCTCTTTTCTTTCTGGAATTAACGCAGAATTTATAAATCAATTTTATTCAGATTATTTGGAAGACCCCGAGTCAATACCTTTGGGTTGGAAAAAATTTTTTGAAGGTTTAAGCGAGGATGAAAAAATTGTTTTAAATGACCTTAAAGGACCAAGCTGGTCTCCTGAAAAAAAAATTAAAAATAAGAATATCTTAAAATCGCAAATCTTAATAGATAAAGCAAAATCAGAAGATACTGGGTCACTATCAATCAAACAAGCTTCAAAAGACTCAGTAAGAGCGATCATGCTCATTAGAGCGTATAGAATAAGAGGACACCTAATTGCAAACTTAGATCCATTGTCTCTTCAAAAAAAAGATGAACACCCTGAATTAAAACCAGAAAGTTACGGTTTTACTAATAAAGACTATCAAAGAAAAATATTTTTAGATGGAGTGCTTGGCCTGCAATATGCTAATCTAACTCAGATACTTAAAATCCTAAAAAAAACTTATTGTTCTACAATTGGATATGAATTCATGCATATGGGTGATCCCGATGAAAAGGCCTGGATCAGAAATAGAATAGAAGGTCCAGAAAAAGATATTTCTTTTACCAAAAATGGAAAAAAGGCAATTTTAAATAAAATTATTCAAGCCGAAGTGTTTGAAAAATATTTGCATGTTAAATTTGTAGGAACAAAGAGATTTGGATTGGATGGAGGAGAATCTTTAATTCCTGCATTAGAGCAAATTATCAAAAGAGGGGGATCTCTTGGAGCTAAGGAAATTAAAATTGGAATGCCTCATAGAGGAAGATTAAATGTACTTGCAAATGTTATGGGAAAACCATTTAAAGCAATATTTAGTGAATTTTTTGGAAAATCAGTAAGCGCAAGTAAGGATTTTGAAGGCGATGTTAAGTACCACCTTGGAGCTTCCTCTAATAGAGAGTTTGATGGAAACTCAGTACATATAAGTTTAACAGATAACCCATCTCATCTTGAGGCTGTTAATCCAGTAGTTTTGGGTCAAGTCAGAGCTAAACAGTTTTTTCATAAAGATAAAAAAAGGCAAAAAGTAATCCCAGTTTTGATGCACGGCGACGCGGCTTTTGCTGGCCAAGGTATAGTTGCAGAGTGTTTTGCTATGTCAGGTTTACCAGGACATAATATTGGTGGGACAATACATATTATTGTTAATAACCAAATAGGATTTACTACAGCCCCAAGATTTGCGCGTTCATCTCCATACCCATCTGATGTCGCGAAAATTGCTCAAGCTCCTATTTTTCATGTTAATGGTGATGATCCAGAAGCAGTAGTCCATTGCGCAAAAATTGCCACTGAATATCGACAAAAATTTAATCGAGATGTAGTCATCGATATGGTTTGCTACAGACGGTTTGGTCACAACGAGGGAGATGAACCATCTTTTACTCAACCACTCATGTATAAAAAAATTAAAGATCATCCAACCACTCTCACGATATATGGGCAAAAGCTTAGTCAAGAGGGGTTAACTTCAGATGAAAAATTAAAACAAAATAAATTTGATTTTAAAAATTTTTTAGAAAAAGAATTTGATGCATCAAAAAATTATAAGTCTGAACTACAGTGGTTCGAAGGTGCTTGGTCGCGTTTTAAACCAGGTTTAGGTAAAGACAAAAGAGGAGCGAGCGGAGTTGAAAAAAAAAAATTAGTTCAAATTGGAAAAAAAATTTTTAAAATACCAGCCAATTTTCAAGTTCATAAAACTTTAGAGAAAATATTTAAATTAAAACATCAAATATTTGAGGACTCAGGCAAAATAGATTGGTCTACTGCAGAAATATTAGCATTTGGAACATTATTAACTGAGGGATTCTCAGTAAGATTGTCCGGACAAGACTCAGGAAGAGGAACTTTCAGTCAAAGACACGCTGTTCTTAGAAATCAAGATAATCATGATAGATATATTCCTTTAAACAATATTCAATCCCAGCAGAAAAATATAGAAGTAATTGACAGTTTGTTATCTGAATTTGCAGTTTTAGGTTTTGAATTTGGATACTCTCTATCTGAACCTGAGACACTTGTTCTTTGGGAAGCACAATTTGGAGATTTTGCAAATGGCGGACAAGTCATAATAGATCAATTCATTACTTCTGGCGAGTCTAAATGGGGAAGAGCAAGTGGTTTAGTAATGCTTTTACCTCATGGCTATGAAGGCCAAGGTCCTGAGCATTCATCTGCGAGACTTGAGAGGTTTTTGCAGCTTTGTGCAGGTGAAAATATTCAAGTTGTAAATTGCACTACTCCATCAAATTATTTTCATGTTTTAAGAAGACAAATGCACAGGGAATTTAGAAAACCCCTAGTTCTAATGACACCAAAGTCCTTACTAAGGCATAAAAGATGTGTTTCAAATATTTTAGAGTTTTCTACAAAAAGTACTTTTCACAGAGTTCTAGAGGACGATGCCTATCAAAAAGGGAATAAATTAATTTCTCTTAACAAAGATGGAAAAATTAAAAAAGTAGTTATGTGCTCAGGCAAAATATACTATGATCTGATCGAGGAGCGTGAAAAAATTAAAAATAGAGATACCGTGTTTGTTCGTTTAGAACAACTTTATCCTTTTCCTGCTAAAACTTTAGCCAATACTTTGAAAAGATATAAAAAAGCTAAATTTATTTGGTGTCAAGAGGAACCAAAAAATATGGGTGCTTGGAATACTGTAAGGAATTACTTAGATAGAACATTAGAAATGATAAATTTGAAAGATATAAGTGTTAAATATATTGGTAGACCAGCCTCATCTTCAACTGCGACTGGAAATGCAAATAAACATCTTGCACAACAAAAAGAAATATTAGAAAAGATACTAAAAGATTAAATGTCAGAAAAAATTACAGTTCCTACCCTTGGTGAATCAGTCACAGAAGCTACAGTTTCAAAATGGCTTAAGTCGCAAGGAGATAAAGTTATTGCAGATGAACCAATAGTGGAATTAGAAACTGATAAAGTTAATGTTGAAGTTCCAGCTCCTTCAAATGGTATCTTAGGAAGCATTGCAGTTAAAGCTGGAGAAACAGTAAACGTTGGTTCATTGTTGGGCATAATAAACGATAATTCAGCTAAAACAGAGAGTGCATCAAAAGAAATTAAAAATTACAATCCCCCAAAAAAGAAGATCCAAAAAGAACCAAAATTGTTTGATGAAGATAAATCAATTCCAATTGATAAAGCGAAAACAAACATAAAAACTCAAAGTCCAATTTTAAAATTAGAAAAAGAGAGTATTCAAGACAATGAAGAACCGCTAATATTAGAACAAGTACATACCGAAAAAAAAATAAAAAAAAATATTCAAGATATTAAAAAAGAAACTACTCTATCTCCTGCAGCTAGAAAGATCGCCCAAGAGGCAAAGATTGACTTAACTAAAGTTGAAGGTACCGGAAAAAACGGCGTAATTTTAAAAGAAGATGTAATGAGTTTAATGGGAACAAAACCATCTCCATCTGAGAGAAAAATAAAATATGGTCCTGAGGAAAGAGTCAAAATGACAAGGTTGAGACTTACAATTGCTAAAAGATTGAAAGAAGCTCAAGAAAATGCCGCGATGTTAACTACATTCAATGAAGTTGATATGAGTGAAGTCATGTTAATGAGAAGCCAATATAAAGAAGAGTTTCAAAAAAATTATGGTGTTAAACTTGGATACATGTCTTTTTTTGTTAAGGCATGTGTGATTGGACTTAAAAATTTCCCTGCTGTTAATGCTGAGATACAAGGTGATGAAGTAGTTTACAAAAACTATTATAATATTAGTATTGCAGTTGGCACTGATAGAGGTTTAGTGGTACCGGTGCTACGAGAAACTGATGAAATGTCGTTTGCTGAAATCGAGAAAAATATTGGACTACTTGGTGAAAAAGCTAGAGATGGAAAAATTACTATCGAAGATTTACAAGGAGGAACTTTTACAATAACTAATGGAGGAATATACGGCTCAATGATGTCTACACCCATCTTAAATCCACCTCAATCTGCCGTTTTGGGAATGCACAATATCATTCAAAGACCAGTTGTTATTGATGGAAATGTTGAGATAAGACCTATTATGTATTTGGCTCTATCTTATGACCACAGAATAATTGATGGAAAAGAAGCAGTTTCATTTTTGAAAATTGTAAAAGAGTCCCTTGAGCAACCTAAGAGGCTATTTTTAAACATTTAATATGGATAATTTTGATTTAGTTGTTATCGGTGGCGGTCCTGGTGGCTATGTTTGTGCAATTAGAGCTGCTCAACTTGGTTTAAAAACTGCATGTGTTGAGTCAAGAGGAGCTTTAGGTGGGACTTGTTTAAATATAGGATGCATTCCTTCGAAAAGTCTACTTAATCTATCTGAAAATTTTCAAAAAGCAAAAAAAGATTTTAATCAACAAGGAATCGAAATTGATGGGATTAAGCTAAATATTGAAAAAATGATGTCAAACAAAAATAAATCAATTCAAGTTTTGACAAAAGGTGTGGAATTCTTATTTAAGAAAAATAAAGTAACTTATTTAAAAGGCAAAGGTGTTCTTTTCTCAAAAAATGACATCGTCGTATATGAAAATAATAAAAAAAATACCTACAAGGCCAAAAATATTGTAATCGCAACCGGTTCAACTGTTGCATCCTTGCCTGGTATTGAAATAGATGAAAAAAATATAATTTCTTCCACTGGCGCTCTATCACTAAATAAAGTACCGCAGAAATTAGCGGTGATAGGTGGAGGGTATATTGGACTTGAGATGGGGTCAGTTTGGTCAAGGCTAGGTTCAGAAGTTACTGTAATAGAATATCTTGAAAATATTACACCTGGGATGGACAGAGAAATTTCTAATGAATTCAAAAAAATTTTAACAAAACAAGGTATTAAATTTAAAATGGAATCAAAAGTAAATTCAATAAAAAGTTTTAGTAATGGCGTATCGATAAACTATACAGATATTAAAAATTCAAAAGAGGAAACTTTGGAATTTGATAAAGTGTTAGTATCAGTTGGTCGCAAACCTTACACAGAGGGTTTAAATTTAACAAAAATTGGCGTGAAAAAAGATAATAAAGGAAGAATAGAAGTTAATGAAAAATTACAAACATCTATTAAAAACATATACGCTATAGGTGATGTGATTAAAGGACCAATGCTTGCACATAAAGCAGAGGAGGAAGGTATAGCAGTTGCAGAGATATTAGCAGGCCAGGCAGGCCATGTTAATTATGATGTAATACCTGGAGTGATTTATACCTCACCAGAGGTAGCAACAGTTGGAAAAACTGAAGAGCAATTAAAGAATGAGAACAAGGTATATAAAGTTGGAAAATTTCCTTTTTTAGCTAATTCTCGGGCAAAAGTGAATAATGAAACAGAGGGATTTGTGAAAATTCTAGCTGACAGTAAAACAGATAAAGTTTTGGGAGTGCATATTATAGGCCCACATTGCGGAGATATGATAGCAGAAATGGCTTTAGCAATGGAATTTGGTGCTAGCGCTGAAGATATTGCAAGAACCTGCCATGCACATCCTACTCATACTGAGGCAATAAAAGAGGCAGCTTTAGCTGTTGATAAAAGACCAATTCATTTCTAATTAAAAATAATTCAAATACTATTGCTTTATGAAAGCACAAGTATTGTTGCCGAAAGTTTTTAATTATCCCTTTACTTATAACTCAAACACTGAGTGTAAAATTGGAGATTTAGTAGAAATTCCTTTTGGCTCAAAAAGAGAAATAGGAGTAATTTGGAAAAATAATTATATTGAGCCTAAAAATCTGAAGCTAAAAAAAATTTCTAAAATTACCGAATATTCTATTGACAGAAAATTAGTTGATTTTATTGAGTGGTTTTCCTCTTATAATATGGTTTCCATGGGTCTAGTCTTAAAAATGGTAATCGGTGGGACAGATAAATTTATAAGAATTAAAGATAGTTTAATAAAGATCAAAAAAAAAAAAATTAAAAAATTCAAGTTAAATGAGGAACAAAATACAGCCCTTGAGTATCTTCAAAAGGTAAATAATAAGTTTGATGTCTCTGTTTTACAGGGTACAACAGGGTCAGGAAAGACTTTAGTTTATTTTCAAAGGATTAAAAAAATTATTGAGAAAAACGAACAAGCTTTGGTTCTATTACCGGAAATTTTTTTAACAAACGATTTTAAGTCAAGATTTGAGGATTATTTTGGCTTTGAACCCGCAATTTGGCATTCAAAAATTACTCCAAAGCAAAAAAGAATTATCTGGCAAGGAATAATAAATAATAGGATTAAAATACTAGTTGGAGCTAGATCAGCTTTGCTCTTACCTTTTAAAAAACTTGGATTAATTATTGTTGATGAAGAACATGACACTTCCTACAAACAAGATGAGGGCGTTATCTATAATGCAAGGGATATGGCTATTTCACGAGCAAAATTCGAAAATATCCCAATACATCTTGTAACTGCGGTTCCATCAATTGAAACATTTAAAAATGTTTGTAGCAAAAAATATAGACATATAAAAATTTTAAAAAGATATAATGATATCCCTTTACCTAAAACAAAAATAATAAATCTTAACTTAAAAAAACTAAAAAAAAGATCTATCGCTGATGATACAATAAATTTAGTAAAAAAATATTTAGAGGATGGTAATCAAGTTTTATTCTTCCTTAATAGAAGAGGTTATGCTCCTTACCTTGTATGCAAAAATTGTGGTTTAAAACAAGTTTGTTCTAATTGCTCATTATATCTTACGTTCCATAAAATAAAGAATAAAGCTATTTGTCATCACTGTTCTTTTGAAAAAAAAATTGAGTCAAAATGCAAATTAGAAGGTAAATGTGATTTTATTATGTATGGACCAGGAGTCGAAAAGATATTTTCAGAGATTAAAGATATTTTTCCAAGTAAAAAAATTAAAATTTTTTCTAGTGATTACTTAAAAAAAAAGGAAGTAGTAAAGAAATTTTTTAAAGAAATTAAAGATAATAAAATTGATATATTAGTTGGAACACAAATGATTTCAAAAGGTTTTAATTTTCCAAAATTAAATTGTATAGTAGTTGTTGACGCAGACTTTTCTGGAAGAGGATACGATCTAAGATCCACTGAAAAAAATATTCAACTTTACCAACAATTAAGCGGTAGAGCAGGAAGATTTAGTAAAGACTCAATAGTAATTTATCAAACCTTAACACCTGAAGATTTGACACTTAATAAACTTATAAAAGACAGGTCTGAAGAGCTTCTAGCTAATGAATTAATTTTGAGAAAAAAAAACAAACTACCTCCATTCTCCAGATTAATTGCAGTAATAATATCCTCTAAAGATAGAGGCTTAAGCTTACAAGGCGCAAGAGAAATCAAAGTAAAATTAGATCAAATCAATGATTTACAAGTTTTAGGTCCAGTAGACTCTCCGTTACTAAAGATTAAAAAAAATTTTAGATCGAGACTGCTTATTAGGTTTAATAATCAATTTTTATTACAAAAAAAAATCTCAAAGTTAATAAATGGGCTTAAAATCTCACCAAAAATTAAACTTACGGTTGATGTTGATCCAATCAATTTTGCATAGGCTAAAAATTGCTAACTTGATCAAGTTATACTCTTATGATACGACGACAACATAATTTCACAATAAATTCAAACAATTAAAATGAGTACAAAAAAAACTTTCTCAACTGAAACTTCAGAAAGATATTCACGCGCCTTATTTGAGGTATCAAAAGAGTCTAATGAAATTGAAAAAGTAGAAGCTGACGTTAAAATTTTTCAATCTATTTTTGATACAAATGTAGAATTAAAAAATTTTATTAAAGATCCAACGTATAGTATCAAACAACAAAACCAAGTAATTGATCAGTTGGCAAAACAATTAAATTTTTCAAAAAATCTAAAAAATTTTCTCTTACTTTTAATCGAAAAACGTAGAATTTTCTTCGTCAAGAAAGTATTTGATAATTTTCTCAAACTTTGTGCAAATAAAAGAGGTGAAATTAATGCATCTTTAATTTCATCAAAGGAGTTGTCTAATGCTGAATTGGATCAAATAAATAAAGACTTATCAGAAACAATGGGATCCGCTTTAAAATTTGACTACAAAGTAGATAAAAGTTTAATCGGTGGCCTAAAATTACAACTAGGTAGTTTTATGATAGATACATCTATTAAAAATAAATTAAAAAAATATGAACAAATTATGTTAGAAGATTAATATGGCTATAAATCCATCTGAAGTAACAAAATTACTAAAAGATCAAATAAAAAACTTTGGCGAAAAAGCTGAGGTATCTGAGATAGGGAAGGTCCTCTCAGTAGGAGATGGTATTGCACGTGTCTTTGGATTGGATAATGTTCAGGCAGGTGAAATGGTAGAATTCGAAGATGGCTCGAAAGGAATGGCTTTAAATTTAGAGAACGATAATGTTGGAGTTGTTATATTTGGGGACGACAGAAATATAAAAGAGGGAGACACCATTAAAAGAACAAATGCAATTGTAGACGTTCCCGTTGGTAAAGAATTATTGGGTAGAGTAGTTGATGGACTAGGTAATCCAATTGATGGTAAAGGCCCACTATCTGCTAAAAATAGAAAAAGAGTTGAAGTAAAAGCTCCTGGAATTATACCAAGACAATCAGTAAATGAACCTATGCAAACAGGATTGAAATCAATTGACTCACTAATACCTATTGGTAGGGGTCAAAGAGAGTTAATAATTGGGGATAGACAGACTGGCAAAACTGCCGTAGCAATTGATGCGATTATCAATCAAAAGAAAATTAATGAGTCTTCGGATGAAAAGAAAAAATTATACTGTGTGTATGTAGCAATAGGTCAGAAACGCTCAACTGTAGCACAAATAACTAAGACCTTAGAGGAGGCCGGAGCACTTGAATATACTACTATTGTTGCCGCTACTGCCTCAGACTCAGCACCATTACAATTTTTAGCTCCTTATACAGGTTGTACAATCGGTGAGTATTTTAGAGATAACGGTATGCACGCTTTAATCGTTTATGATGACTTATCAAAACAAGCAGTGGCATACAGACAGATGTCCTTGTTGCTTCGAAGACCACCTGGCAGAGAAGCATATCCTGGTGACGTATTTTATTTACATAGCAGATTATTAGAAAGAGCTGCTAAACTTAACGATAAAAGTGGTGGAGGATCTTTGACTGCATTACCAATAATCGAAACTCAAGCTGGTGATGTTTCAGCTTATATTCCAACTAATGTAATTTCAATTACTGATGGACAAATATTTTTAGAGACAGAATTGTTTAATCAAGGGATACGCCCAGCTGTTAATGTTGGTCTATCAGTTTCAAGGGTGGGATCGGCTGCTCAAACCAAGGCAATGAAAAAAGTAGCGGGTTCAATAAAGTTAGAACTCGCTCAATATAGGGAAATGGCAGCTTTTGCACAATTTGGTTCTGATCTTGATGCTTCAACTCAGCAATTATTAAATAGAGGAGCAAAACTTACAGAACTTCTTAAACAGAACCAATACTCTCCGATGACTGTGGCAGAGCAAGTTATCTCAGTTTACACTGGGGTAAAAGGTTACTTAGACAATATAGACTTAAATAAAATCAAAGACTTTGAAAGTGGTGTTTTTGAAAAAATTAAATCTGAAAAACCTGAGATAATCGACGAAATCCAATCATCTGGAAAACTTAATGAAACCACAGAGCAACTTTTATCAAAAACAATAGAGGAATATAAGGAGCATCATAAATAATGCCAAGTTTAGATGATTTAAAAAAAAGAATAAAGAGTGTTAAGTCTACCCAAAAAATTACAAAAGCGATGAAAATGGTAGCTGCAGCTAAACTTAGAAAGGCTCAAGAAAATGCAGAAAAAGGCAGACCATACAGCCAAAAAATGCAAAATATAATTTTAAATCTCACAAGATCAATTAATGATCCTGAAAATGCACCTAAACTCCTAGTAGGAACTGGAAAGGACGAAACATATTTATGTGTGGTTTTGACAGCTGATAGAGGATTATGTGGGGGATTTAATTCCAATATATGTAAATTAGCAAAAAATAATTTTAAAAGTTTGCTCGAAAAGGGAAAAAAATTAAAGATAATTGCTGTTGGATCGAAAGGAGTAGATCAAATTAAAAGAGAATTCGAAAAATATATAATAAAAGAATTTAGTTTTAAGGAAAAAAAACAAATAACTTTTCTGGAGGCAGAGATTATTGGGAAGGAAATCATGCACCTTTTTCAAAATAATGAGTTTGATAAATGCATATTATTTTATAATAACTTTAAAAATGTGATAACACAAATTCCTCAAGCACAACAAATTATACCAGTAAAAAATGATACTCCTAAGAATCAGAGAGAAGATGTCTTATCCTATGAATTTGAACCTGAAGAGGATGAAATTTTAGAGGATCTATTACCTAAAAATATTTCTACACAGGTTTTTAAAGCATTTTTAGAAAATGCGGCAAGCGAGCAAGGTTCAAGAATGACTGCAATGGATAATGCAACAAGAAACGCTGGTGAATTAGTAGATAAACTTACAATTAATTATAATAGGAGTAGACAAGCTTCAATTACAAAAGAATTAATAGAAATTATTTCAGGAGCAGAAAGTTTATAA
>MDTC01168314.1_pt1 | contig 12003 bp, 12 predicted proteins | sample 811181 | NCBI WGS metagenome assembly MDTC01 (sample SAMN05326644, study PRJNA326480) | marine metagenome | isolation source: seawater | place: Pacific Ocean: North | collected 2011
AATGTAATGGGAACAGTAGGATCATTCACGATTGTTGCACATGATGATAGTAAAAAGGTAGAGAGTAAGAATAGACTAAAGCGCTTCATAAATAACCTCATTATTATTAATATAATTACATATATCTTAATATATTCAAATGCTTTTTACTTTAAATTTTGAATAATTTTAAGTAAGTGTATTATTGTAACCTGAATATACTAATAAAACTCTGACATGACTCAAACATTGATTTCTGATAGTCTATAAGTCAATCAATTAAGGGGTTGTAGAATAATACAAAGACTCAAAATCCCTTTTTCGCAAGAAAGTATCGGTTCGAGTCCGATCAGTGGTATTTAAAATAATGTTTGACTATATTATAAAAAGTTTAAAAAAAAGGGGAATAGAATTAGATTCAGGACAATCAGACTTGATTCATAAATTGATTGAATCTGTTCAACCTGAAAAAGATTTAAAAAATAAATTAGAAGATAATTCTCCCAATAAAGGTTTCTATGTATGGGGAGATGTTGGAAGAGGAAAAACTTTAATTATTAAATCTTTTTTTAATTTATTAACAGAGAGAAAAGCATCATTTCACTTCATAGAGTTCATGCAGGTTATACATAATGAATTATCAACTTTATCAGGAAAAATAAATCCTCTAAATATTATAGCTAGATCATTAAGTAGAAAGTCTAAGGTTATTTTTATAGATGAATTCCAAGTTGAGGATATAACAGATGCAATGATTATTGGAAATCTGCTAAACCAGCTCATTAAATTAAATGTTACTCTGTATTTGACTTCCAATACACATCCAGACGAATTGTACAAAAATGGACTTCAGAGGGAAACCTTTATTAAAGAGATGAAGATTATGCAGGAATCAATTACTCTCTTCAAGATAGAGGGGTTAGTAGATTATAGATCGAGAAATATAGTAAATTTAAATAAGAATAGTGCCCGTCAGAATATTAATGATGATAGTATAATAAAATTTTTAAGAGATAATTTTGAAAATTTAGTTTTTAATAAAGAGTTTTTTGTTAATTCTAGAAATTTTAGTTGTAAAGCAACATCTAGTGATTTTTTATGGATATCATTCTCTGATTTCTTTAAAGAGCCTGGTGGGGATAAAGAATATATTGAGATATCTGAAAATATAGAATGGATTTTCATAAATGATTTCATTATATGTAATGATGATTCAGCAGATATTATTAGAAGGTTTGTATCATTTATAGATATTTGTTATAGAAATAAAATAAAAATTAAATTCTTTTTCAATAGCTACTCATGTAATGATTTATATACAGGTGATAAACTAAAAGAGTTATGGCAAAGATGCAATAGCAGACTAAATGAGATGCAAACATTAGAATATTTAACATGAAGTGAGAGGATTAAAATGAAGAAAACTTTTATATGTGGTATTGGAAACGCACTTGTAGATAGTGAATATAAAATTACTGACGAAGAGCTTGTGAGACTTAATCTAACAAAAGGCTGCATGGAACTTAACGACATGGATAATCACAATAAATTAAGCAATCATCTTAGAGAGAAATATGGTGTTGTGAAAATGATGCCAGGAGGATCAGTTGCAAATTCATTATACGCACTTGCTCAATTTGGAGAAAATGTTACGTTCTCCGGAAGAATCTCCAGAGATAATGTTGGTACTACATTTGAAGAATCATTAAAGTTTGTTGGAATGCAATCAGCTATTAAACAAGTAAATAATGGAATAACTGGAGAATGTATAGTTCTGATAACACCTGATCATGAGAGAACAATGTATACCTATCTTGGTGTTTCATCTGATTTATCCATAGGTGATATCTCAAAAGAAGCAATTATTGATTCAGAGTATCTTCTAATTGAAGGTTATTTAGTCACTTCGAAGGAAACAAATAATGTTGCAAAATATTGTCTTGATATAGCAAATGAAAATAATATTAAGAAAATTATTACTTTATCAGATCCAAATGTAGTAAGTTTCTTCAAAGATAATATGATGGAATTAATTAATAAGAAATTTGATATCATATTCTGTAATAAACAAGAGGCTTATAATATCTCCTCCTCAGATAGTATTAAAGATTCTGTAAAGTTTCTTAATCAGTACTCTGATGAAATAATAATTACTTCTGGGAGTGATGGCGCGTATGTGTATTATAAAAACAATCTTACACATGTTTCATGTGATGATGTTATGCCCGTTGATCTCACTGGCGCAGGAGATATGTTCTTAGCAGCGTATCTTTTATCAAAAACTAAAAAGAAAGATATATCTGAATCTATAAAATTTGCGAATAGATGTTCTGGAAAAATTATACAACAATATGGAGCTAAGTTTGATAGTGAAAGTGACTACAAGTCACTATATTCTGAACTATAAAGAATTGATTATTTTTTCAAGTTGTTTATTTGGATGCAAACTCTCTGTGATACTTCTGCCTATTACTAAATAACTAGATCCGAGTTTTATAGCATCTTGTGGAGTAATTACTTTATGATGGTCATTAGTATTGTCATCTGTTCTTATCCCAGGCGTAACATATATTTTGTTCATTTCCCTAAGAGTATTAATATCATATGGCGAACACACAAAGCCATCGATATTGGCATCTAAGCCAATATCTTTTAATCTTTTTAATTGGTCTGATCTATTGCAACCATAGATTCTAATGCAATCATCATCTGTTAAACTCGTTAGTGCCGTAACTCCTATCAGTTTAGCATTAGATTGACAATCCTTCTTAGCATTCATGGCTGCGATAGCCATATCATAACCGCCGGACAAATGTATGTTTAACATCCATACATCAAGTGAAAGTGCTGATAAGCAAGCTTTATAAACTGTGGTTGGGATATCATGAAATTTTAAATCAAGAAAGACTTCAAAACCCTTATCATGGAGATTCAATATGGTTTTAGGGCCATACTTTGTAAAAAGTTCTTTTCCGATTTTAAGTCTACAAAGGCTAGGATCTATATTATCAATAAATTTTAATAATTTTTCATTATTATCATAATCTAATGCAACAATAATTTTTTTTGTATCAATCATCAACTGATACCCTGTCACTGATTGTATTAGGCTTGAATGTTTCCCAATGATTACATGACGGGCAATGCCATATATGATTTCTTGCAGAGTACCCACAATTACTACAATTATATGTTAGGAAGTTTTCATCAATAAGATTTAATAAATCTAAATTAGTTTTTGACTCATTGGCATCTACGCTCTTCCTTGAGTACAAATTATCAAATATACCTGTAAATATATTATCTCTGGTTCTGTTTATATAATCAGCGGGTGAATTATAACCATTTATATTAAACATAAATTCATAAATTTTAGGTGAAAATTGGTCCTTATTAGAGTACTCAAGAATAATATTTGAAATTCTTTTATCAATATCTATGTCTTTGTGAATAGTAGATAATTCAATTATATCACTTGATAATATTATTAGAAAAGAAGGATCTATACGTAGAAGATTGACAAGATTATCTAAAGCAGTAGTTGGATTAGATTGAATATTTAATTTAAATAACATTGAAAATGGTCTTTTGGAAGAATTATCCATGTTAATTGCTTTTCTTAATACCGTAATAGCTTTATTCAATTGATTATCCTTTTGGTATTCATTCGCCTTTTCACAATAGTATTGAGAGATTAAATCATTAATTGAAAGATTTCTTATTTTATCCTTTTTCATATTTTGAGTAAATTTAATAGCACTATCCCAATCTTTTGATAGTTCATATATCAATAAGAGGTATTCTGAACATGAATCATCATATGATTTATTATCTTTTAAGTTAAAAAGAATTTTTTCAGATTTATCATAAAGGCCCGCAGAGAAGAAATCTTTACCAAGCTCATAAAGGCTCTGATTTTTAATACCTTTATCCAATTTTGGCCTTGATAATAAATTCTGATGTATCAAGATTGCTTTATCAAATTCTCCTCTTCTTCTATAAACGCCACCTAATGCCAAATGTGTTTCAATAGTAGAACTATCTACATCTATAAGATCAGTAAATATTTTTAGTGCTTTATCATCCTCATCATTCAAGAGATAGTTGAGTCCACGATAATATTCAGCACTATATACATGATTTGTCAAATTCTCTTTTTGATATTTTTTGGTTGTTAGAAAAATAAAAAACAAAAAAATGACAATGAGTATGACAATGATTTCTATCATTCAGTTCCATCTCTTAATGGATTCCTTCTAAGATTATCGAGCTCCTCTTGATTATTTTGAAGTGATATTTTCATTTCACTATATTTTTTTTTGTATGAGAAGATCATAGCAATAAGATATATAGATGTAGTAATTATACCTGCTATAAAAGAGTAAAGTATTATGATGGATAAAGGTAATTCATAACTTTGTATGTAAAAGTTAATCTCTGTTAGATTGAAATTATAAGTTGATATTACAACTGAAATTATAACTAATACAGATGTAAATATTAGAAAAAATAATCTACCCATATCTTTATTCTAATGTAATTTTACGAAATTGAATAGATTATATATTATTAACTCGAGACTTAAGCTCTTTGCTAGGTTTAAAATGTACGGTGTTTCTTCTCTCTAAAGCAATCTTATCACCTGTTTTAGGGTTTCTAGCTATACGTGACTTATGTGTATGAAGACAAAATGTGCCAAAACCTCTTATTTCAATTCTATCTCCCTGATATAAATTTTCAGACATATAATCGATAATTTTTTTAATGGAGTACTCGACATCAGCTAGACTAAGATTATTTTCATGAGAAACAAGTTCAATGATGTCAGATTTATTCACTGTCACTGGATAATGTACAAACCACTTGAAAGGATTTCTTATCAATTGATTTTATGTTGCATTTTATTGATTCAGATATTTTAAGGCTGCTAGTCTCTAATACTTCTCGCAGTTCTTTTTGAAGAAGTTTTAGTGTTCCGTTAAGATTATTTTCTAATTTTAAATATACACCTGTATCAGAAATACTAACGACATCAGCTGATACTTCAGACCCAACTTTCATAGTGTCTGAGAGTGAATCGAAGTTTGACTCAATAAATTGTTTTATACCAAGAGATATCCTTTCTCTTTCGGCATCAATTGAGAGAACGGTTGAGTCAATTATGTCACCTTTTTTATATGTCCTTATAAAATCTTCAGGTTTCCCCAGGTTTGTAACATCAGATATATGAACTAAGCCATCAATTCCTCCTTGAAGGCCAACAAAAATACCAAAATCTGTAATAGATTTAATTTCACTCTTAATATTATCGCCTTTTTCATGTTGAGATGAAAAGTCTACCCATGGATTTGGTAAACATTGTTTATAACTTAAAGACAGCCTTCTTTTCTCTTCGTCAATCTCAATAACCTTTACGTTAATCTTATCTCCAAGATTCAGGACTTTTTTGGGGCTAATATTTTTATTAGTCCAATCAAGTTCAGACGTTCTAACTAATCCCTCAATACTATCTCCAAGATCTACAAAAACACCATAATCAGCAATATTCACAACTTTACTTTCATAAACTGCATCAAGTTCTATATTACCTTCCACCTTGTCCCATGGGTCATCAGTAAGTTGTTTCATGCCAAGACTTACTCTATTTTTTTCTTCATCATATTTAAGAACTTTCACATCAATCTCATCACCGACTTTTAATATTTCTTGTGGATGATTAATACGTTTCCAAGATATATCTGTGATATGAAGCAAGCCATCTATGCCTCCTAAATCAATGAAAGCTCCATAATCTGTTAAGTTCTTGACAAAGCCCTTGGTTACATTTCCTTCTGCATATTTTTCTTTAATTTCTTCAGAACTTGAATTTTGATCTAACAATACCGCTTTTCTTGATAAGACAATATTATTTCTGACTTTATCCATTTTGATAATTTTGAAATCTAAAGTTTTGCCTTCTAAATAATCTGTTTCTTTAGTTGGTCTGACATCAACTAGTGATCCTGGTAGAAATGCTTTGACATCCATAAGCTCAACTGTGAAACCGCCTTTAACTTTCCCGCAAACTTTTCCTGGAACAATTTCTTGATTTTTTAATAACTCTTCTAATGTTGACCAAACTTTTTTTCTTTTTGCTTTATCTCTAGAAAGAATTGTTTCTCCATATCCGTCTTCGACTAAATCAAGTGTAACTTCGACAACATCGCCAATAGAAACTTCAAGTTCGCCATCGGAGTTTATAAATTGACTTTTTGGTATTATACCCTCAGATTTAAGGCCCGCATTCGTAACAACGAAATCATTTTTTATATCTATTACTGTAGCAGGGATGATATCGCCAACTGTCATGTTCAGTTGTGAAATATTTGATTCTAGTAGTTGCTCAAATTCTGATGTTGTTGTCATATGTTATAATTAATTAATTGCTGTAATAGTATACAAATTTAATATTTTATCAACAATTGCGTCTGGTTTTAGGCAAGAAGTATCTAATATATGCGCGTTTTTAGGTATTTTAAGGGGCGATATGTCCCTATTCATATCACTTTCATCTCTTTTCTTCAAAGAATTATAAATATCTTGATAATGAACATCTTCACCTTTCTTTTCAAGTTCTTCAAATCTTCTTCTAGCTCGTATATCAATTTCTGCAGTAATATATATTTTTAATTGTGCATCTTTAAATACTTCTGTTCCCATATCTCTACCATTTGCAATTAATCCATTACCTTTAACGCACGAATGCTGAAGATCATACATGCTCTTTCTCACTGCAGGTACTTTCGATATAATTGATGCAGCGATTCCAATATTTTCATTATAGAGAAGGGAATCAATTATCTTATTTTCATAAAATACTTCATATTCATAAGAGGATATATTTGATTTTAATGAAATTTTAGATACTAACTCATGATAATCTTTAATCTTATCAATTGAGTCATATTTATCACATGCAATATAGCCTGCTGATCTATATAGTTTTCCACTGTCTAATAACTTAAAGTTTAATTTTTTCGCAAGTAACCTTGATATTGTTGATTTTCCTGAGCTACTTGTACCATCTATAGTGATTATGTAGGTGGCATTAGAGCTCATAGATTTCTGCTCCTTGTTCTCTCATAAGATCAATGAAATTTGGAAATGAGGTAGAGATATTTTTTGTATTAGTAATAGTGATAGATTTTTTTGATACCAGAGCAGCTATTGCAAATGCCATAGCAATTCTATGATCGCCATAACTATTTATTTTTCCACCCAATATCTCTCCACCATTTATTTCAATTGAATCAATTGTTGATGTGACTCCAATGCCAACTGCAATTAATCCCTCTTCCATTGATTTAATCCTATCACTTTCTTTATATCTTAATTCTTCTATTCCAGTTATTTTAGAGGTTCCTGATGAAACAGCACATGCAATAAATAATATTGGTAATTCATCTATTAATGTTGATATTATATCTCCGCCTATATTTAATGACTTAAGTTGGCTCGATTCAATTATAATGTCTCCTATCTCTTCATTTGATTCCAGACGTTTGTTAATTATAGATATATTTGCTCCCATTTTTTCTAGAACAACAATAATTCCAGTTCTATACTTATTAATATTTATATTTGGAATTATAATATTAGAATTATTTAAAATCAGTGCAGCAACAATAAAAAAAGCAGCAGATGATATATCAGAGCCAATATTTATATCTTTAGCAACTAGGGCTTGGCAGCCTTTAATACGTGTTTCATATATAGATCTGTCAATATTACAACCTAAGTGTTCAAGTAAGTTCTCGGTATGATCACGTGTAACAATTTCTTCGTAAAATTTTGACTCTCCTTCAATGAATAGTGCCGCTAGCATCAAACATGATTTTACCTGAGCGCTCGCTACATCTTGTTGATAGTCTATAGGTGAGAGTTTTGTATTACCTGTAATTTTTAAAGGAGCCTTGAAATTATCAGAATCAACCATAGCTCCATGTGTAACTAAAGGCTCTATAATTCGCTTCATTGGTCTAGAATTAAGTGATTCGTCTCCAGTGATGCTAGAGGTAAAATTTTGTACAGAGAGAATGCCAGTTAATAATCGTATAAGAGTTCCCGAATTACCTGCATCTATTATATTTTTTGGCTTTTTAAGATTATTAAGCCCTATTCCTTCTATAATAATCTGTTCTTTGAGGTCTATAATTTTAGCACCTAGACTCCTCATAGCAGAAATTGTGTGAAGACAGTCATCAGATCTAAGGAAATTGGTAATTGAGAGTTTACCCTCTGCTAAAGAGCCTATGATTATACTCCTATGTGAAATTGATTTATCACCAGGTATCATTATCTTACCAAGGAATGGTTTAGATTTATTAATAATCAGATTATTCGAAGAACTCATTTAGTTTTTGCTTGTATTTTACTTAAAAGGCGGTTTATATTTTTTGCATCTGATTCTGATATCATCTTTTTTATATTAGAAACGTTTTTTTCAATACGATTAATAGATTTCAATAAGTTAGTTTTATTATTAATAAATATATCTGTCCACATCTTAGGATCACTTTTACTAAGTCTTACATGCTCTTTTATGCCTCCTCCAAGAAGCAATGATAAATTATTATCTATAATTGATTGGGGTAGTGACTGCATAAAGATATAAGACATTAAATGTGAAATATGACTTGTCTGTGACATTAGAGTGTCATGCTGATTCTTTGTTAAATTATAAGTATGTGAACCCAATAATTTCCAAAAATTTTTCAATGCTCTATAAGTTGCGTTACTACATTTGGATTTTTCGATTAAAAAAATTATCTTATCTTTGTACATATCTGATTGATTGTTTCTAATGCCGGATTTTTCAGATCCAACCATTGGATGAGAGCTTAAATAGCTTATTTTTGTTTTAACTAATATTTTATGAATATTGTTATATATATTGCCTTTAGAGCTTCCAATATCTGTAAGTATGGATCTTTTGGTTACTATCTCACTCAACAATAAAGTGAGATGTTCATATGAGCTTACAGGTGTGCATAATATAATTAAATTTGGATGGTCAATGTCAGTTAGTTTAGATACAGCATTATCCACTATCTTATTTTTTAAAGCATAATCTAGTGATTTAATGTTGTTATCATAACCAGTTATTTTTTTCGATATTTTATTTCTTTTGATTGACTTGCATAGTGATGCTCCCATCATACCGAGACCTATAATGAGTATATTGTTATATTTTATCACTATAAAACAACTTCATATGTTTAATGAAAATATTATTGTCATGCGGAGTTCCGATTGAAACACGAAGATAATCTGAGAGTCCATAATTAGACAAAGGTCTTACTATAACTCCATTTTTAAGTAAATATTCAAATAAAGATTTTGACTTTTCACCTACCCTAAAAGTAATGAAGTTACAATAAGTTCCTAAGTAATCAATGGATAATATATTAAATAGATGAGTAAGCTTATTCATAGCAACATCGTTATTTTCTTTACTCTGTTGCGTAAAGTTAGAATCTTTTAAGGCTAGTAATGCGGCTTTTTGCGCAAAAAGATTACTATTGAATGGCTGTTTATAGTTTTTTAAATTATATATATTCTCTCGCGATGATATACCATAGCCAACTCTCAAAGATGCTAGGCCATAAATTTTAGAAAATGATCTAGTCACATATAAATTTTTATATTTTTTGATTAAACTAACTGCAGATTTATTAATTTTTGGATTTAGATACTCATAGTAAGCTTCATCTATAATAACAAAGGTATTCTTAGGTACTAACTGAAGAAATTTCTCTATTCTTGAAAACGGGATATATGTTCCAGTAGGATTTGCTGGATTAGCAATAAATATTAATTTAGTTTTTTTTGTAATTTTATGTAGGATTGATTCTAGATTAATACCTAAGTAATTTTCTGAAGTTTTATCATTATCTGGTTTTGTAGTAACAATTTTTGCATTTTGAAGTTTCGATATGATTTCATATACAAGAAATGAATGTTTTGGAATTATAACTTCAGATTTATTATCTAAGTGTGCTCTAACAATAAATTCAAGAATTTCATTACTACCATTACCTAAAATAATATTACTTCCATTCATCCTATGTCCTGCAGTAGTTGCTAATAATTTATGTAGCTCATCAGGGTTACTGTCTGGATAAAGATTTATTTTATGGTTCGATTTTTTAATAAAAGATAGTACGTCCTTTGAAATGAAAGGGTTTTCATTCGAGGCAAGCTTAATAACTTTCTTTAATTTATATTTTTTTTGAACATCATGAATATTAAATCCAGGAGTATATTTTTTTATATTTTTTACAGTCACTAATCTATACTCTTTGGATATGATCCAAGTCGTTGGAAGAATCTAGCTGATGATTTAATTCTCATAAGGGCGTCACAAACTTTTTTATCGCTAATATGGCCCGATATATCAATTAAGAATAAATACTCCCAGTTTTTTTCTTTTGTTGGTATAGATTCAATTTTAGTCATTGATATCTTATTAACTGCTAAAACTTCAAGCGCTTTTGATAATGCTCCTGCTTTATTTTGTAATGACATAATAAAGGTAGTTTTGTCATTTTTAGATTTAGAAACCTCAGTATTACCAATAATCAGGAAGCGTGTCGTATTATTATGAATATCATGAATATTTTTAGCAATGATTTTTAGCTTGTAGAATTTGCTACAAATTTCATTCGCTATGCATGATGCATTCTTTTGTTTTTTTGCAGTGAGGGCAGCTTGAGCATTACTATCTGAGGCTATGTATTCTGCATTTGGATAATTTTTATTTAACCATGAACTGCATTGAGATAACGTCTGATTATGTGCATATATTTTTTTAATACTGGATTCAGAGCTATTCTGTGACATTAAACAGTGTTTAATTGGAATATTTTGCTCTCCGCAAATATTAACTTTATATTTTATGAGAAAGTCTAATGTGCTTTTTATGCTTCCTTGATTTGAGTTTTCAACAGGAACGACACCATAATCACATGTTTTATTTTTAACGGAATCAAATACTTCATGAATATTATTTTTACTATTCTTTTCAATGCTGCTACCGAAGAATTTAGTCATAGCAATCTCACTATATGTGCCTACTGGTCCTAAGAAGGAAACATTAAGATTCGTTTCTAATGATAGGCAAGATGATATTATTTCTCTGTATATATTATGAATATGATCTGCAGTAAGAGGCCCTTTATTTAGAGTTCTTAAACTTTTAATTATTTGAGATTCTCTATCAGGTCTAAATATAATTTTATTGTTTGAAGATTTTTTATAGTCAGCAACTTGTTTAGCAATGTTTGCCCTTTTATTCAAAAGTTCTAGCAACTTTTTATCTATATTATCTATATTTGTTCGAAACTTTTTCAGCATTGTTTAATCATTTGCACGTTCAGATGATACTGCTGATATTTTCTCATCATCAGACATATCTTGCAATCGAACACCTTGGGTATTTCTATTAATTGTTTTCATATCAGAAGCTGAAATCTTAATTGTTTTCCCTTTGTTTGTTATCAGTATTATATGGTCTGTATTATCTAAATTTACAGCACCTACTACCTGTCCATTTCGATCTGAGGTTTTTATAGAAATTACTCCTTGCCCGCCTCTATTTTGTTCATTATATGAGTCAACTGATATTTTATTACCAAACCCATTTTCTGTAACGAATATAACTTGACTGCATTGTACATTTAGTGATGAAATAATTTTTGAGTTTTTAGGAAGTTTGATGCCTGTGACACCTTGCGTTCCTCTTGACCTCTCTCTAATTTGTGACTCTGAAAACATAATTGATTTGCCACTTGTTGCTGACAAGATAATTTTGTCATTTCCGCCTGTATGTAATGCGTTGAATAAATAATCATTATCTTTTAAAAGAATAGCTTTAAGTCCGCTATTCCGTACCTTTTTAAATGATGATAATGACATTCTATTAACCATGCCATTTCTTGTTGTTAAAAATAAATAACTATTCTCATCAAAATTTTTAATAGCTAA